>ERZ772812.85-NODE-85-length-101341-cov-153.315048_pt1 | contig 101341 bp, 89 predicted proteins | sample MGYA00511343_ERZ772812 | MGnify/ENA primary metagenome ERZ772812 (study PRJEB29015, sample SAMEA2737706) | human gut metagenome | biome: human gut; feature: human-associated habitat; material: faeces | place: China | collected 2012 ...
TTACTTTAGTTAAATTTTTAGCGTTACTGAAAAGATTGTCTGCTACTGCTGTTGCGCCGTTTTCTATAGCGGCTGTTTTAAGTGCCGAACCGTTAAATACATTATTACCGGCTGTTGTAACTGTTTTTGGAATTGTAATTGTTGTGAGCGCTGTTGTTCCGTTAAATGCGCTATAGCCGATTTCGGTAAGAGTATTTGGCAATGTTACCGATGATAGACTTTTACAACCGTAGAATGACATTGAGCCTACTTTCTTTACTGTATTCGGAATTGTTACTTTAGTTAAATTTTTAGCGTTACTGAAAAGATTGTCTGCTACTGCTGTTGCGCCGTTTTCTATAGCGGCTGTTTTAAGTGCCGAACCGTTAAATACATTATTACCGGCTGTTGTAACTGTTTTTGGAATTGTAATTGTTGTAAGTGCTGTTGTTCCTTCAAATGCATTATAGCCAATTTCCGTAAGATTGCTTGGTAATGTAACTTTTGAAAGTTTTGTACAATTGTGAAATGCCATTGAACCGACAACTTTTATTGTATTTGGTATTTTAACAGAAGTTAATGTGCTATTGTTGTAAAAAGAATTATCAGAAATTTTTACAACATTTTTATTTAAAATTTGTGACGGAATTGTAATATCGGTTGCTATACCCTTATATCCCGCAATATTTACGGTATCATCTGAATTTACAGTATATTCATAGTTGCCGCTTATAAAAATAGTTGCCGCATTTGCTGTAATTGAAATCACAGATAACCCGCTTACGGCTAAAATCACAGCAATAATTGACGCTAAAATTTTTTTCATTTATTTTCTCTCCTTGTCATTATAACAAAATATTTTATATATTTCTCAATATACAATAAAATAATAGCAAATATGGAATTTACTGTCAATACAAAATTGTGCAATTCAGTTACTTGCACAAGCACTTGAATTTTTAGTATTTTTATTTGGAAATTATTGCAGTATCTGATTTTATAATGTAAAAAGAGCGCCCATACCGAGCGCTCCTAAATTATGCTTTTGACTTTGAAATATTGGGTGTGAATGCAGATTTAATGGATTTCCACACCTTTTTCTGAATAACTCCGATAAGAATGGAAAAGAAAATTCCTACCGCAAGGTAGATTATAGCATAACTGTAAACTCCGTTTGGCATATAGTAATACCAGATAGTTTCTTTCATTGTCTGAATACTGAAATCAGAGAAAAGCGGAGTTATGCGGCTTATTAAATAGAACAGCCATTTTACCAACATAAAGCCTGTAAGGTGGTGAATCATTATGCTGTATGTATTGTCGGCTACAAGCAAAATCGGTTTCCAATGCTTGATAATCGGCGCAATGAGCTTTGACACTCTAAGCCAAAAGGCAATACCTGTAATTGCCGTAATGTACGGAATTATACAGCCGTTTTCAAACTGATTGCACTTTGACGGTGTGTACTCAAGGTTCTTAAAGAATGTAAGCAAAATGAGCTGAACCGCAAAGAGAATGCCAAAATACGCAAAGCTGTTGAGGTTATCGTGATTTTCAAGCTTTGCCTTATAGAACTTGCCAAATTCAAAGCATGGCAAAAAGAACATAGTCCTGAACAGTAAGAGCATTGGTCCGTGAAAGCCGTTAGGTGTTTCTATTGAAGTCTGAACGGCAACCATACCAGCCACCAAATATACAATAAGAATGATATACTCGTTATTGAGTTTTACAAGGCTCAACAGCTTTCTGAAAAGTATGTTGATAATATACACGCAGAACAGGGGATATACAAACCACGAACCGAGGTTGTATTGGAATGCCTCGCCGTCTACAAATGGCATAATAAAGAGGTTATACGGGTTTACATCTGCACCCGAAACATATCCGCAGTTTTTCATAATAATTACGAATATACCGTATGCAATATTCCAAAGATATGCAGGGATAAGCAGTCTTTTTGCTCTTCCCCATATGTACTTTAATACATTATCCTCGTGCTTGTCCTTGTAGAAATAACCTGAAATGAACACAAACAAGGCAAGGTTAAAGGAATAAATCGGAAACCAATCATAAGCAAGGGAAATTCCTCCCTTGTAGCAATGTCCCGAAACTATAATTATAATTCCTATTGCCGACAGCAGTTTAAAGCTGAGGTTTACTCCGCTGTCGGATTGAGCAACCGCATTTGTCAATCGTTTACTACCATTTTTACTCATAAATATTTACCCTTTCTCATTTTACTAAATAAACTCTGCCCAATAATACTGCGACATATATTCGTTCATATATGAATTTACAGCGCCTGCGTCAAGCTTTACCTCTCTGATAGAATCAACAAGCATTTCAAGTGCAAGCGCCTCGTCATCTGTTGCAAGTATTTTCATAATTAATCCCCCTTTGTGTCTTTAAAAATTTTAATTGTAGATACAGTTCCTTTGCCTGCCTCGCTTTCAATGGTAACATCGCCGTTGCACATTGTTGAAATTCTTTCTTTAATGTTTTCAATGCCGAGATGTGTGCGAGATGTGTCGGGGTTCGGTTTTGCGGATTGTCAATGATAAGCGGCATATAGTAATTGAGCGTATCAAAGAGAAAATAAAGACCGCCGAAGAAAGCTACCAGCGCAAAGCTGAAATTTTGCAGCTTTGATTTTCTCATAAGCACATCTGCAAGCGAGAATGTGAGTATGCCGAGGAATGACATAGGCATTGATTTTTCCTTTAAAAGTTATCGACTTATAATTATTATTTAAAAACGGGTGATCCCTGTCAAGTTTAAAGGTATCGCCTTTGTCGGTTGTGTATTCGCCCGTCAGAGTTACAGGCGTAACGGAATAGCCGCTGCTTGTAGCAAATGTTTTTGCGGTAATGCAAAATACTACCAGCAGCACTACAAACAATATGGCAAATACTACATTTAGGCTGATGCCCAGCCTACTCTTTTTCAAAATAACACCCCACAAATTATTTTCTACACTATTATACAACTAAACCGCAATATGCACAAGGAGAATATCCGCAACTATATTTGTGTATATTTTTATATTAAAGCAAAAATCCCACTCCAAAATCGGAATGGGATTCTTGCAATATATAAAATCAAACTTCCATTTCCTTAACCAACAGAAAATGTTGTCCTAAACGACCTTTTTGTATGTTTGATAATTGATAGTTTTCTAAAATTACGCTCATATGCGTATCTCCTTAAAAGTTGATTTAGCTCTTTGCGCTGTAAATTCTCATTAAGAGGTCAAGAACCTTGAAGTAGAGCCAAATTACTGTAAATGCAAGACCGAATGATACTGCCCACTCGTCTTTCTTTGGGTGATGATTTTCAACAGTTTCACGAATTACCTGAAAGTCGCTGATGAGGAATAAAGCTGCAATTACAATAAATACAACTGACATTACAACACCGAAGATTGGATTATCTGCAAAAACCAATACAAAACCTCTTGTTGCAGGAATAAGGAAAGCGATAAAGCCAAGAATTGAAATGCCGATTGTTGAAAGTAAAAGTGTAAGAGTAACAGCTTTGAACTTGTCGGTAGCTCTGATTTTGCCTGAAGTAAAGAGTAAAAGCATAGCGAATACAATTACAAGAGTAATAACTGCTGCCCATACAATTAAATTTGAATAAGCGCCCTTATAGAAAACTGAAATTGCTGCAATAATAATGCCTTGGCTGAGTGTGTAAAGTGTACCGCTTACAGGTGCTGTACGCTGAGCAAATATAGCAACAAACGGTGCGATTATGCCTACGATAGCTGCAACGCCTGTAACCATCATCTGCGGAAGGTAAAAATCAAAAATTCCGCTATGAATATGATGACCAAATGCAAGCATTGGAGAGATAAGCAAGTATAAAGCAAAGCCTGCAACGGTTGCAGCGAGAAAATAAAGTGTCTTTACCAATATGCCCTTATATGTTGCGCAGCTTGAATCGGTTGCCCTTGCGCTTGATTTAGACATTCTTCTTAGAGCTAAATAATGTTGATGATCTTTGTGTTTGGTTTTGATTGAGTTTGTAAGTTGTCATAATGTTTTCTCCTTTAAGAAATGAAAGTTTGTCTGTTTGATTTTCTATGCCTTTATTATACAGACACAACTATGACAACATCGGGACAAATACGGACAAAATTTTTATTTTTCCTTTTGCAAACAATAAATATACAATTATATATCGTCAATATTTAAAAACATTATAAAAATAATTGACAATGCAAGCCTATGATTTTATAATATTTATATAAATACAAATACATAAGGGGTTGAAATTATGATAAAATTCAATAATGTTACAAAGGTGTTTAACAACACCCTTAAAGCGGTAGACGATTTGTCCTTTAATGTAAACAAGGGCGAAATTGTAGGCTTTATCGGGCCAAACGGCTCGGGAAAAACCACCACAATAAAAATGCTGACGGGTATTTTATCAAGCGACAGCGGAGAAATCAGCATTAACGGCTACGATATTAAAAAAAATCCGCTTGAGGCTAAAAAAAGCATCGGCTACATTGCCGACAGTCCCGATATGTTTTTAAGGCTTAAAGGAATTGAATTTCTCAATTTTATAGGCGACATATACAAAGTTCCCACCGATGTGCGCAAAAAGAGATTTACCGAGGTTTGCGACAGATTCGGTCTTACCGACAGCCTTAAAGCTCCTATGCTGAGCTATTCGCATGGTATGCGCCAAAAAATTATGGTTGCCGCCGCACTTGTTCACAATCCCGATGTATGGATTCTTGACGAGCCTTTAATCGGTCTTGACCCAAAAAGCGCCTTTGAACTAAAGTCTATGATGCGTGAACACGCCGACAAGGGCAACTGTGTATTTTTCTCTACTCACATACTTGAGGTAGCGGAAAAGCTCTGCGACAAGGTTATTATCATTAAAAAGGGCAGGTCGCTGTATGACGGCACTCTTGATAACCTTTGCAGTCAGAACACAGGCAAATCACTTGAACAAATCTTTTTGGAGCTGACTGAAAATGAGTAATTTCTTAAGTTTATTAAAAACCTTTATAAAAACAACCGAGCTTACCTCGGCTGAAAAAAAGCGCTCAAAGCACTTTTATAAAATTATGGGCACTGCCGTTGTTCTGCTGATTATGATTCCCGCAGGACTGCTTGTCGGCATAATAACCTATGCGCTCACTCTCGGCGTAATGTCTTACGGTGGCACAACGCAGGGCGCAAATGTAATTTTACATATTATATCCATTTTGTCGGTAATCTTCGGCATTAATGTAATCATTAATATATTTTACTTTTCAAACGATATTGAAAATCTAATTCCTCTGCCGTTAAAGCCGAGGGAGATTGTAAGCGCTAAGTTTGCCTATTCTCTGCTTTCTGAGAACATTATGGAGTTTATCCTGATTCTCGGCGCTTGTGCAGGCTTTATGTGTGCGCATGGATTTTCGGCTACGGGTATAGTTGCCTCATTAATCGGCATTTTAACTGTTCCTATAATTCCTCTTGCCTACTGCGGAATTATTGCCGTTATATTTATGTATTTTACCCATTCGGTAAAAAATCGTGATTTTCTCAACAAAATCACAGGTATCGGCACTGCCGTACTTATAGTAGGCTCATTGGTAGCCCTCGTGAGCGTGAGCGGATTTAATCCCGAGGCAATCGTCAGCTCACTTGCAAGTGCCGACAACGGATTTTTAAATGTAATGAACATTATTTTTCCGCACATTCCTCTTATGATGGATTCTATCTCAAGCGAATCCGTATATCAACTGCTTTTATACTTGCTTGCAAATGTAATTTTTGTTGCAGTCTTCCTTTTCCTTGCATCAAAAATGTATATCAAAGGTGTGTCGGACATCAATACAACAAAATCAAAGCGCAGTAAAAGCATTGCAGGACAGGCTATTGAAAAATCTGTTCAAAAAGACATTTTTGCAAGCTACCTTAAAAAGGAATTTTTGGTGCTTTTCAGAACACCGCCGTTCTTTATGGACTGCATTGCCATAAATCTTTTGTGGCCTGTATTTATGGCTGTTATTATGATTTTGCAGGGAAGTACAAACTTTTTGTCGGGTGTGCTGACTCCGTACCTTGCAGGCGACCGGAAAAGCATTACAATCATCACTGTATCCGCCGTCGTGATTTCGGCACTTGTTACGGCAATCAACAGTATTGCCTCGTCCTCAATATCAAGAGAGGGCAAGCATTTTCAGTTTATGCGTTACATTCCTGTTGGACTGAGAACGCAAATCAACGCAAAAGCTCTCGCAAGCATAATAATCAGCGGCTCGGTTATGGTGCTGTATGTAATAGCATTTAATGTGTACTGCGCAATACTCGCAACAACATTTAATCCGTTTGTTTTCATAGTAACTCCGCTTATTCACATTGCCCTGAGCTTGATTTGCGTTGTGTTTGTTACCTACCTCGGAATATTTTTAGACACCATAAATCCTAAGCTTGTGTGGGACGATGAAATAAACGCACTGCGTGGCAACTACAATACAGTAATAAATGCGGCTATAATTATTGCAATTACCGCCGCTATCTGCACAATTTCTCTTGTATTACTATGGATTTTTAGCGTTGAACCTGCTATAATTAACCTTGGACTTGTTATAGTAATGTGTGTTCTTGCTGTTGCGGCACAAAAAGTTTGCCTAAAAAAAGGCGTAGCAAATCTTGAACAGATTGAAAGCTGATAAGTCCGAATAAATTGGAATTAAAATTTCAGGTGATTTATAATGACAGAAACTAACTATTCTATGCTCTGCGATTTTTATGAGCTTACAATGTCAAACGGCTATTTTAAAAACGGCTTTTACAAAAAGAATGTTTACTTTGATCTTTTCTTCAGAAAAGTGCCCGACAACGGAGGTTTTGCCATTGCCGCAGGTCTTGAGCAGGTAATTGACTATATCAAAAATCTTCACTTTTCTGAAAGCGATATTGAATATCTCAGAGAAAAAGGAATTTTTGACGAAGAATTTTTGAAATATCTTGCAAACTTTAAATTTACAGGCGATATTTACGCTATACCGGAGGGAACTCCTATTTTCCCTAACGAGCCGATTATCACTGTAAAAGCGCCTGCTATTGAGGCTCAGCTGATTGAAACCTATCTCCTGCTGACAATCAACCACCAAACGCTTATTGCAACAAAGGCAAACAGAATCGTTCGTGCGGCTCAAGGCAGAACAGTGCTTGAGTTTGGCTCACGCAGAGCGCAGGGCGCAACAGGTGCTGTTGACGGTGCAAGAGCGGCATATATAGGCGGTTGTGCAGGTACAGCCTGTACGCTTACAGACGCACTCTATGGTGTTCCTGCCGGCGGTACAATGGCTCATTCCTGGGTACAGATGTTTGACAACGAGTACACTGCTTTCCGCACCTACTGCGAGCTTTATCCCGAAAACCCTACATTGCTTGTTGATACCTACAACACACTTAAAAGCGGTGTTCCAAACGCAATAAAGGTGTTTAAAGAAGTGCTCGTTCCAAAGGGAATTAACGAGTTTGCAATCCGTCTTGATTCGGGCGATATCTCGTACCTCTCAAAAAAAGCAAGAAAAATGCTTGACGAGGCAGGGTTGCCGAACTGCAAAATTGTTGCGTCAAACTCTCTTGACGAGTATCTTATCCGTGACCTTATGATGCAGGGCGCTCAGGTTGATGTTTTCGGCGTTGGTGAAAGACTTATCACCTCATCAAGCTCGCCTGTATTTGGCGGTGTATATAAACTTGTAGCTGTTGAAGAGCCTACAAGCGGCGAGATTATCCCTAAAATCAAGGTCAGCGAAAATACAACAAAAATCACAAATCCGCACTTTAAAAAGCTCTACCGTTACTATGATAACGAAAGCGGCAAAGCGCTTGCCGATGAGCTTTGTGTGTATGACGAAGTTATGGATTTCTCTAAGCCGCATACAATTTTTGACCAAAATGCTACTTGGAAAACAAAGACTTTGACTGACTTTACAGCGAAAGAACTTCTTGTGCCGATATTTAAAAACGGCGAGTGTGTGTATAACTCACCAAGCATTGAAGAAATTGCTAAATACTGTAAAGACCAGATCGGACTTCTTTGGGACGAGGTTAAGAGATTTGAAAATCCGCATAACTACTATGTTGACCTTTCCAAAAAGCTCTGGGATATTAAAAATATTCTCCTCAATATTTATCAAAGCTGATGAAAGGTGCAGATATGAAAAAATTAAAACAAATTATAGCCGTAATTCTCTCGGCTGCTGCGGTAATTTCAACTGCGATGGTGTCGGTATCGGCGCAAGACTTGCAAGACTATGACTTAAACGGTGACGGAAAATTTGATGTGGTTGATGTTACATACTTGCAGATCAACATATCGGGCGACGGTCAATTAACCGATGAACAGAAAAAAATTGCCGACTACAACAATGACGGCAAAATTGATGTTCAAGATGTAACCACAGCACAAATGCTGATTTCGAGCGGAGATACTCCAACCGCTCCTACCACTCAGCCGACCACCGCTCAGCCAACAACACAACCGCAGCCAACAACAAAACCTGTTTCGCAGGCAAGCTACAACAGAGAATTTGCCGATAAGGTAATTGAGCTTATAAATGCCGAAAGAGCCAAAGAGGGTATTCCGGCACTGCAAAAGGATACCACAATCACTAATGCGGCAGACACAAGAGCAAAGGAAACAGTTACACTATTCTCTCATCAGCGCCCAAATGAAACAAGCTGGATAACAGCGCTGATTGAAAACAATGTTTCCTTTAGTGCGGCAGCCGAAAATATTGCTAAAGGACAGACTACACCTGCTCAGGTTGTAAAAGCATGGGTGGAGTCACCGTCACATCGCCAAAACATTATGAACAGCAATTATAACAAAATCGGTGTGTCCTGCTATGTTGACAATAATGTTTATTATTGGGAACAGTTATTTGTAAAAGGCTAAATAGTTATTAAAGTCCGACTTTTAAAGGCCGGACTTTTTTTATTATGGTGCTTTAGCGAATCATCGGTCGGGTAACGAAGTAAAGCAAAAGCAAAACTTTTATATTCGGGACAAATCATAAGCTGTTTGCTAAATTTGCTGCCCGACCAATACCGTAATTAAAATTAAATACGGGAAATGAGCAAATTTACAAATAAAAATCGTATTTCTAATTTTATTGACTAAATCGGGCAATATTGATATAATTTTGTTAAATAAGGCAGGCGGTGGAATTATGAAAAAAACTCGGCTTATAAAAATTGTGCTAAAACGAACAGGCGCATTAAAATTTTTGACTACATACATAATCATATTTGCTTGTGTGAGCGTGGGTGTATGGATAATAGAGCCAAATATAAAAAGCATTTTTGACAGTATATGGTATTGCTTTAGCGTGGCAACAACAATCGGTTTCGGAGATATAACAGCCGTTACAATTTTAGGCAGAGCCATGTCAATATTCCTTTCTATCTGCTCAATTCTCATAATTGCTGTTGTACCCGGAATAATAACGAGCTATTATATTGAAAGCACAAGGCTGAGAGAGAAAGAAAGCATCGCAAAATTTCTTGATGACCTCGAACATCTTCCGGAACTTTCAAAGGAAGAGTTGCAAAGCCTCTCTGAAAAGGTTAAAAAGTTTAATAGGAAATAAATTAACAGGGATTTTATTTATGCTTTGTAAATGATTATGTTTAGCTTTTTCAATCGGGCAACAATGTGATAAAAAGGCAAGAGTTTCCGTCCCGAAGCAAAAAAGTTTGGTCAACCAATAAATTAAAAGCGTTCACTAACTTAAAAAGTGGTGAACGCTTTTTTCAACATTTCAAACACAAAATGTTAATTATTATTCATCGCCAAAGGCAATGCCCATTTTCCTTGCGGCGGCTACTATTTCGTGGTCGGCAGGAACGGCTTTAAGTTTACCTGCGATTTCTTCGAGCGGAACTGCAACTACTTTATTATTTACAAGTGCAACCATTTTGCCGTAGTCACCGTTTATGATAAGCTCAGCGGCGGCAATGCCAAAGCGAGTAGAAAGCACTCTGTCGTATGCGTCAGGACTTCCGCCTCTCTGGAAATGTCCAGGCACTGTAACTCTTGTTTCCTGTCCTGTTGCATCCTGAATTTCTTTTGCAATTTTGTATGAGATTGACGGATATGCGATTTCAGCCATAGCGGCTTTTCTTTTTTTCTTCGGCATAGCCGCAAGCTCCTTTGAAATTGCGCCCTCGGCAACAGCAAGAATAGAGAATTTTTTGCCGTTTTCGGTTCTCTTCTTTATTGTTTTGATTACGGAATTAATATCGTAAGGAATTTCAGGAATAAGAATAACATCTGCACCGCCTGCAATACCTGCGTACAGTGTAAGCCAGCCAACCTTGTGACCCATAACCTCAACAATGAAAACTCTTCCGTGTGAGGTTGCGGTGGTGTGAATACAGTCGATAACATTTGTTGCAATGTCAACGGCGCTTTGAAAACCAAATGTTTTATCTGTACCCCAAAGGTCATTGTCAATTGTTTTTGGCAGAGAAACAACATTCAAGCCCTCTTCACGCAAGAGGTTTGCGGTTTTCTGTGTACCATTTCCGCCGAGAACAACAAGGCAGTCAAGCTCAAGCTTCTTATAGTTCTTTTTCATTTCGGCAACTTTATCAACGCTGTTTTCGTCAATAACTCTCATAAGTTTGAACGGCTGTCTTGATGTGCCGAGAATAGTACCGCCCCTCGTAAGAATACCCGAAAAATCATCAGGTTTCATCATCCTTGTTTCGTTGTAAATAAGTCCTCGGTAGCCGTCAATAATGCCGATAATCTGCACGCCGTCATTGCCGTAATTCTGATAAAGTGTTTTTGCGACTGCACGGATAGTAGAGTTAAGTCCCTGACAGTCACCGCCGCTTGTTAAAATACCGATTCTTTTCATTCTGCTTTTTCTCCTTCCTTTGCAGGTACTATAGGAGTGCCTACTGTTCTTACATATGTCTGTTTTTTAACGGCATTTTGTGCCTGTTGTGCAAGTTTTGAAAAATGTTTTTGACTGTTAAGTCGTTTTCTGCCACGCTTATCTACAAGGTGATATGTGGTGTCGGGTAACTGCTTTCTTGCATTTACCGTGTCTTTGAGCGTAACTTTTAAAATCTGTTCAACCCTGTTTTTAATGTCTTCGTCCTCAACAGGGAACACAAGTTCAACTCGTCTGTCAAGGTTTCTCTGCATCCAGTCTGCACTGCCAAGGTAGTAGAGCGGATTGCCGTTGTTTTCAAATTTAAAAATTCGGCTGTGCTCAAGGAGTTGTCCTACAATGCTGATTACCTTTATATTTTCACTCCATCCCTTTAATCCGGGGATAAGACAGCAAATACCACGCACGATAAGTTCAATTTTTACGCCTGCCTGCGATGCCTCGTAAAGCAAGCTGATAATTGCGGGGTCTACAAGTGAATTTACCTTTGCAGTGATTGATGCGGGAAGTCCCTGCTTTGCATTTTCGATTTCTTTTCTTATCATTTCCTCAAAGAAAGGTCGCATACCTTGAGGAGCAACAATAAATTTATTGTATTCGGGCGGTAAAGAATAGCCTGTAAGTGTGTTGAATAATGACGATGCGTCAAGGCCGTATTCTTCACGGCAGGTAAACATACCGATGTCTGTGTAGAACCTTGCGGTGCTGTCGTTGTAGTTACCTGTACCCATATGCAGATAACGGCGGATTCCGTCCTTGTCTTTTCTGACAACAAGACAGATTTTACAGTGGGTTTTAAGACCTGTAAGACCGTAAATTACATGACAGCCTGCTTTTTCAAGTTTGGTTGCCCACTGAATGTTATTTTCTTCGTCAAAACGAGCTTTAAGTTCTACAAGTACAGTAACCTGTTTGCCGTTTTCGGCGGCTTTAATAAGTGCCGCAACGATAGGAGAGTTACCGCTTACACGGTATAAAGTCTGCTTGATTGCAAGTACATTCGGGTCTTTTGCGGCTTTTTTGACAAAGTCAACCACCACATCAAAACTCTCATACGGATGATGAACAAGTCTGTCTTTTTCACGAATAGCCTCGAAAATATCGTCGCAATCATAAAATTCGGCAGGCGGATTAACAGGTGTAATCGGCTCAAAACAGAATTTTTCGCAGCCCTTTATTCTTGCAAATTTAGAAAGGAAAGTAAGGTCGAGCGGGCCATGCTGAACATAAATTTCGTCCTCGGTTACATGCAATGCATCTACAAGGAATTGGCGGATTGACTTGTGGCATTTTTTAGAAAATTCAAGTCTTACAGGCACACCACGCTGACGCTTTTTAATAGATTTTTTAATTTCCTCCATGAGGTCTTCTGTGTCCTCGTCAATGTCGAGGTCAGAATCTCTTGTAATTCTGAAAGCTGAAGATTGCTTTATGTTGTAAAGCTCGAAAAGCTCGCCCAAATGAATGGTAATAATTCTTTCGAGAGTAATAAAGTCACGCTTGCCCTTTGCAGGGAGTTCCAAAAATCGTGGGAGAATCGACGGCACCTGCACAAGTGCGTAAAATTCTTCACCCTCGGCATTTGTCAGCAAAACCGCAATGTTAAGGCTTTTATTTGCAAGCAAAGGGAACGGACGGCTTGTGTCAACAGCCATCGGTGTGAGTACTGGGAATACCACTCTCTGAAAATAATCATCGGCAAATTCCTTTTGCTCATCGGTCATTTCGTCAGCCTTAACAAAGTTAATACCGTTTGCTCTCAGTGACGGAATAATGGAACGATTGTAGCAGTTGTACTGCTTTTCGGCAAAGGCATGTACTTTTTCACTAATTTTTTTCATCTGCATTTTAGGGGTAAGTCCCGATGGGTCGGGTTTGTTTGTGCCACGATGAATATTATCAAGCACTCCTGCAACACGCACCATAAAGAACTCGTCAAGGTTTGAGGCTGTAATTGAAAGGAAGTTACATCTTTCCATTATAGGATTTTCCTTTTCAAAAGCCTCTTCAAGTACACGGGCGTTAAAATCGAGCCAGCTTAGCTCTCTGTTATTGTAAGGCATTTCAAGCCATTTTTTTAATTCTTGTTTCTTTTTTACATCAATTGTTGAAGTCATTATATCACTCCTTGTTATTCTTATTATATTGTTAAATCTTAAATATTTCAAGTAAAATTTATGTAAAAGTTACAAAAAAATTTTGAAAAGTCATTTGTAATTATTCGTATTAAAAGTTTGAAAAAATAAATACCCATAAACAGCATTTTTATGATATAATAAAATTTAACACAAAAATAATAAGACTCACAAATCAAAAAATTTAAAAAAATATTAAAAATTTTAAAAAAATTAAATGGAAGTTGATTTTCAATCGTCTATATTATGTACTGCTTTTTATACTGATTTAAAGGAGATATTTATGGAAGAAATAAGTAGTTTAGTAATTAAAGCCAAAAACGGTGATAATACGGCATTTGACAGGTTGTATTATCTTACACAGCAAGAGGTGTGGTTTACCTGCATAAGTTTGTTGAAAAACGAAACTCACGCAGAGGAAATTATGCAAAATACATATGTTACCGCATTTTTAAAGCTGAATACTCTTGAAGAAAACGCCAAATTCCCTGTATGGGTTAAGAAAATTGCGGTAAATAAATGTAAGGACTTTTTTAAAGCCAAACAGGAACTGCAGCTTGATGATGAAATTCTTGAGAATTATTTTGAAACTTCGGAAATGACAATTCCCGAGGAATATATAACCGATAATGAAAATCGCAGAATAATTTTAGAAATTATGCAGAATACTTTGTCGCAAGTACAATACAGAGCCGTTTTTATGTATTATTTTGATGAAATGTCAATAACAGAAATTGCAGAGGTTGAAGATTGCCCCGAGGGTACTGTAATGTCACGCCTTAATCTTGCCAGAGGAAAAATGAAAAAGGCGATTTTAAAGTATGAAGAGGAAAACAACGATAAATTGCACATTATTGTACCCGTTCCGTTTTTTACTTCTCTTTTCATTACAGAGGCAAAAAACTCAGTTGTTCCGAAGATAAGTATAGCATCTCAAAATTTAGAACCGAAAAGCAGTACATTAAAAGCAGAAAAAAATATAGGCGCATTTGGAGGAAAATTAATGTCAAAATCAATTCTTTTAAAACTTTTTGCAATAGTTGCAGCTTTTGCTGTTGTTATTGGCGGAATTACGGCTGCGGTGGTAGTGAATAACAAAAATAAGGATAAAAACATCGATGATGTTGTTTCTCAAATAAACAGCAATATTTCCGATGAGAACAGCGGAGCTGACAACGGAGAAGACGGATTAACTCAAATTGATTACAGTCTTGATGAACAGGTGCTTTTTGATAACGACAAGTGTACTGTCACTGTCACGGGTTGTGAGATGTATAGTAACAGATTTGAGGTAAAAGCAGAACTCAAAAATAAAACAACAGATGAAGAAATAAAAGTTGATACAGATTTTGGCGATTACTTTTATGTAAACAGGTATTATTGCCATGATATTGGTAGGGTTGGCTATGGTTGCACAGATCCGGGCGAAACAGATTCATTCAGCATAAAATTTGATCTTGAACAAATTAAAAAATGCGGTATAAATTCTATTGATGAAGTGGCATTTAATCTACAGGTATATAATACTGAAAATCATTCTGACGAAGAAACATTTTATTGTAATCAAATATTTTATTTGTATCCAACAGGCAAAACAGCTGACGAAATCACTCCGCCGGCAAGAGAAAATACAAATACCGAACAGGTTGTTTTTGACAATGAATACGGTACTTTATTGTATTTAGATACAGACCACACCTCATCAGAAAAATATGATAGATTAAGATTATATTCACATAATAAAACAGATAAAACTGTAAAGTTTGAGATGCTCAGTGCAACGATTAACGGAAACGATACTACAGCATATACAATACAGTACTGTGCCGCTGATATGAATTGCTATTATTATATTTTAGTAGATAAAGAGGATATTGAAAAGTACAAAAATGCATCGGGAAAAAATATTTTAGAATTCAGAATGATAGAAGAAGATTCTGAAACCCACGCATGGGCAAGCGGAGTTTCGGGAGATAGAGCTTTGTATGAGGATACATGTACAATTGAATTTTAAACCAAAAAACGGTCATTCGCACATTTTGCGAATGACCGTAATTTTATTATGTAGTTTTAGAGTGTTTTTTGTTTTGAAATAATGCGCTGTAAAGCTGTTACATCGCCTACATCAATTTTACCGTCGCCGTCAAGATCGGCAAGCTTTAGCTGTGCGTCTGTAAGGTCGCCGTTTTTAGATACATACAACTGGAGAGCGGTGGTGTCGAGAACATTGATTTCACCGCTTAAGTCGATATCGCCAATCTTGTATACTATGTCATCACTTGTAGGCTTGTCCTGAATAAACTTACAGAAGTCAAGAGCCACCCAACCTTTTTTGCCTTTGTTGGTACCCTTGATTATTTCTGAATAACCCCATGTGTAGCCGCCGTTTGCTTTAATATCGGTAACATAAACCTGATCGTTGTTATAGAGCTGAGAAACTGTTTTTGAAGAAGTTGTTGCGGTTTCTCTCATATTGAGATAGTCGCTTACTTCAACCTCATAAACACCGTTTTTGTAGTCTGTAACAACATTATCGCTGTCACTGCCCTTGTTAAAGTCGCCAAGATAAATAAATCCCTGGAATGTCCAGTCTGACTCACCCATTGTCGGGTCATTAACATCGGCATATGTAAGGTAGAAGTTTTTCCAACCCCAAGCTGAGTTTGAAAGTGTAACTGTACCGTTCTCTACCTTTTCTACAACGGCAACATGGCCGCCTGTTTCGCCGTTTCTGTAATATTCCCAACAAGCAATAGCGCCAACCTTTGGAGTCTGACCTCTGCTGTAACCATCGTTGTAGTCATACCACTCGTAAGCGTCATAGTGGCAAAGTCCCGGATCTCTGCCAAGAATTTCGTATGCTCTGCCGTAAGCGTAAGCTGTGCAGTTTGGCATACCATAGCCGTATTGGTAATAGATATTTTTATTGCTGTAATAATAATCATTGCTGTATGACGGTGCATCAAGTCTTGAGGTGAAAGACGATGACGCATTAGCAATCATTGAATACGAAAATACTGTGGTAAAAAGTAATGCACAAACTAAGAACATTGCCGGAATTCTTTTGAGTTTTTTATAAAACATTTTAAATCTTCCTTTCTGTCAAATATGTTTACATTTCTGTTTATCAAAGCCTATTTTACCACATCTGTGATAAAAAGGCAATGAATTTTTAATATTATTGTAATTATTTGTAATCTTTGTAAAAGCAGTTAAAGCAAACTCTTGATATTTTGGCAGTATTGATATATAATAAAAATCAATAATAGCATAAAACAAAATGCTGACAAGCGCTTTTTGCAAAATATTGTTTAAAAATGCCGAAAAGCGTCTGTTTTACTTGAGTTTTTAGCTTTTATATAATCGGAAGTGTTAGTATGAATGTTAATGTCGGTGACAGAGCAGAAATGAAAAAACCGCACCCTTGCGGTTGTAAAGAATTTGAAATATTAAGGATTGGAATGGATTTTAAAATCCGTTGCCTCGGTTGTGGCAGAGAGGTTATGGTGCCACGCAATAAGATTGAAAAAAATATTAAAAGAATTTTAACCGATAAGGAAAAATAATATGTTTGAAAGAATAGAAATTTTTGACAAAAGGTACTCCGAGCTTTCGCAAAGGCTTTATGAGCCGTCGGTTGCGGCAGATCCCGAGCAGTATCAAAAAATAATGAAAGAGCTTAAGTCGATTGAAGAAATTGTGCTTACATATCGTGATTACAAAAAGGCGGTAAAGGCGCAGGAAGAGAGTCTTGAAATTCTTGACGAAAGCAGTGACAACGACTTAAAGGAGCTTGCTCAGCTCGAACTTGACGAGGCTAAGCAAAATATTGAGGAGCTTTCGGAAAATCTGAAAATCTTACTTTTGCCAAAAGACCCGAATGATGAGCGAAATGTTATCGTGGAAATTCGTGGCGGCGCAGGCGGTGAGGAGTCGGCGCTTTTCAGTGCGGTGCTTTTCAGAATGTATAGTATGTATGCCGAGAAAAAGGGATACAAAATCGAAATAGTAAACGCAAACGAAACCGAGCTTGGCGGCTACAAGGAAATTTCTTTTATGATTGAGGGCGAGGGCGCATACTCTCGTTTTAAATATGAAAGCGGCGTGCATCGTGTTCAGCGAGTGCCCGAAACCGAAAGCCAGGGCAGAGTGCATACTTCTACCACAACCGTTGCCGTTCTTCCCGAGGCAGAAGATGTCGAGCTTGAAATTGACCCTAACGATTTGAAAATAGACACATTCCGCTCAAGCGGTGCAGGCGGTCAGCATATCAACAAAACCAGCTCCGCAATCAGAATTACCCACTTGCCCACAGGCACTGTTGTTGAGTGTCAGGACGAAAGAAGTCAGTACAAAAACAAGGATAAGGCGCTCAAGGTGCTTAAAAGCCGACTTTTAAAGGAAAAGCAGGACAAGCAGGCGAGTGAAATTGCCGCTAACCGTAAGTCACAGGTAGGCACAGGCGACAGAAGTGAAAGAATAAGAACCTACAATTATCCGCAGGGCAGACTTACCGACCACAGAATCGGACTTACGCTATACAAGCTTGAAGATATATTGAATGGCAATCTTGACGAGGTTATAGACGCTCTTGTTACAGCAGACAGAGCCGAAAAGCTCAAGGAAAGTATGGAAAATTCATAATCAAGGTGACAATATGCAAACATTATTGCTCGAAAGTACACAGGAAAACATAAACAAAGCAGGAGAAATCCTGAGAAACGGCGGACTTGTAGGTATGCCGACCGAAACCGTTTACGGACTTGCGGCAGACGCTCTCAACGGCAAGGCAGTCGCAAAAATTTTCAAGGCAAAGGGCAGACCGATGGATAATCCGCTTATTGTTCATGTGGCAGAGTTTGAGGATATAGAAAAATTCGGCTTAACCGCAGAAATTCCCGAAAAGGCAAAAATTCTTGCCAAAAAATTTATGCCGGGCCCTCTTACAATTATAATGAAAAAATCGGATATTATTCCCGATGAAGTGTCGGCAGGACTTGAAACCGTTGCAATCCGCTGTCCGTCACACCCTGTTGCAAGAGCGCTCATAAGAGCGGCTAAAACTCCGCTTGCCGCACCATCGGCAAATTTGTCGGGTTCGCCAAGCCCTACTACCGCAACTCATGTAATGAATGATATGAACGGCAAAATAGAGGCTGTTATTGACGGCGGCGCAAGCGAAGTTGGTGTGGAGAGTACGGTTATCACTCTTGCGGGCGAAGTTCCTTGCCTTTTAAGACCGGGCGGAATTACTCTTGAACAGCTCAGAGAAACCATTGGCGAGGTTGAGCTTAACAAGGCGGTGCTCGACAAGCTCGACCCTAACCAAAAGGCGGCAAGTCCGGGTATGAAGTACAAGCATTATTCGCCAAAAGCGAGGGTTATACTTCTTAAAGGCACAGATGAAGAATATATTAATTATGTAAACAGCAAGGCTGACGGCAAAACAGCCGCCTTGTGTTGTGACGAGGATATTTCACAGCTGAAAGTAAAAACATTTTCGCTTGGCAAAAGAAAAGACTATGCACAGCAGGCGCACAGACTTTTTGATATGCTCCGAGAGGTTGACGAGGTTGGCGGAATAGATACGGCGTATTCCCGACTGCCGTCATGTGAGGGCGTTGGAATGGCACTGTATAACAGGCTTATCAGAGCCGCCGGCTATGAGGTGATTGACCTTGAAAAAATATAAAATATTAGGACTTACAGGGCAGACGGGCGCAGGCAAAAGCACTGTATCAGAGGTTTTTGCCAAAAGCGGTGCGGCGGTAATCAATGCAGACCGTCTTGTGGCAGAGCTTTATGCGCCAAACTCGGTGTGTCTTAAAATTCTTTCGGCAGAGTTTGGCAGTGACATAATATTGCCAAACAAAACTCTTGACCGCAAAAAACTTGCGCAAAGGGCATTTGCAACAAAGAAAAAAACAGAAATTTTAGGCGAGCTTATCCACCCGTTTGTGCTTTCGCTTTTTCTGAAAAAAGCCGAGGAGTGTATAAGTGCCGACAAAAAGCTGATTGTGTTTGATGCGCCTCAGCTTTTTGAGAGCAGGGCAAATGTGATTTGCGATTTCATAATCAGCATTACCGCAGATGAAAATATAAGAAAACAGCGCATAATGCAGAGGGATAATATTTCAGAAGAAATGGCGGACAGCCGTATAAACGCTCAGCTTACCGAAAGCTATTTCAAAGAAAATTCGGATTTTATTCTTGAAAATAACGGCTCTCGGCAAGAACTTATCAGCAAAGCCGAGGGATTGCTCGGATACTTACGGCAGGTGATTTAATGGCGGCAAATCCACGATACAGGAAGAAACCACAAAAGAAGAAAAAAGGCTTTATAGTCGGCGGCTGTATTGTGCTTGCGGCAATTTTGCTTGCACTGTTTGTGTTTAATTGTTATGACAGCGCAAGGGAACAGCTGCTTGAGCTTAGCTATCCGAGAGATTACAGTAAATATGTGCAAAAGGCCGCAAAGGATTATGAGCTTGATGAGTCGCTTATTTATGCCGTTATCCGAACGGAAAGCGGATTTAATGCAGACGCTCAGTCGGACGCAGGCGCTTGCGGAATAATGCAGGTTATGCCGAGTTCGTTTGAATGGCTGCAGCAGGTGAGAGACTGCGAGGGAAAATACACAGAAGACGACTTGTTTAATCCCGAAATCTGTATAGACTACGGCTCGTATCTTTTAAAATATTTTCTTGATTTTTACGGAACAGAAACATCGGCTATTGCAGCGTACAACGCTGGTTTTGTGGTGTCTGACTGGCTTGATAATCCCAATTACAGCACAGACGGCGTAACGCTTACAGATATACCGTATCCCGAAACAAAGGAATATGTGGAAAGGGTAACGGACGCAAAAGCAAAGTATATTGAGTTATATTATTCATAAAATAATATGGTACATCTAAATGAAAGGAAGATAATTATGGCAGACGAAAAAAGTAAGGCTACTCTTCTTAAAGAAGAAATTTTTATGAAAGGCAAAAAGGGCATGGCTGCCCTCAGTGCCGAGGAAGTTGAAAAGGCAGACGATTTCTGCGTAGGTTATAAAGAATTTTTAGACCATTCTCCTGTTGAGCGTGAGGCTGTAAGCTACACTCTTGAGCTTGCAAAGAAAGCAGGCTTTACAGAGTATAACGAAAATGCGTCATATAATGCAGGTGACAAGGTTTATTATGTAAATCGTGACAAGGCGATTGCTCTTGCAGTTATCGGTAAAAACGGCGTAAAGAACGGCGCAAGACTTGCGATTGCTCACATTGATTCACCGAGAATTGATTTAAAGCCAAACCCACTTTACGAGGACACAAACCTTGCGCTTTTCAAAACTCACTACTACGGCGGTCTTAAAAAGTACCAGTGGACAGCACTTCCGCTTTCTCTCCATGGCACAGTCGTAAAGCTTGACGGCACAAAGGTAAACATCACTTGGGGCGATGACGAGGGCGAATCTTGTTTCTGCGTTACTGACTTGCTCCCACACCTTGCAAAGGATCAGGTTTCAAAGCCGCTTGCAAAGGTGTTTACAGGTGAAGACCTCAATGTTCTTGTCGGCTCTCGTCCATATGCTGACGGCGAAGACGAAAAAGATCTTGTAAAGCTCAATGTAATGGCAATTCTTAATAAGAAATACGGTATTGTAGAGGGCGATTTTCTTTCTGCCGAGCTTTGTCTTATTCCGTCATTTAAGACAAGAGATATCGGATTTGACGCAAGTATGATCGGCGGCTACGGTCACGATGATAAGGTTTGTGCTTATCCTGCGGTTATGGCGGCTCTTGATGTAAACACTCCTGAGCAGACCTGTATTACTTACCTTACCGATAAGGAAGAAACAGGCAGTGACGGCAATACAGGTATGCAGAGCGACTTTTTGCGTTACTTTGTGTATGACCTTGCAAAGCAGGACGGCATTGACGGATACAAGGCACTTTCAAAGAGCACTTGTCTTTCAGCAGATGTAAGCGCAGCATATGACCCAACCTATGCAGCGGCTTACGAGGCAAAGAATTCTTGCTATATTAACGAGGGTGTTGTTATTTCAAAATATACAGGTCATGGCGGAAAGTACGATACTTCGGACGCATCTGCCGAGTATATGGGCAAGGTAAGAGCTTTGCTTGAGAAAAACAATGTAATGTGGCAGGTAGGCGAGCTCGGCAAGGTTGATATGGGCGGCGGCGGAACAATCGCCAAGTATGTTGCTAATATGAATGTTGATGTAGTAGACCTCGGTGTGCCTGTACTTTGTATGCACGCACCTTTTGAAATCGTATCAAAGGTTGATGTTTATATGGCTTACAGAGCATTCTTTGCTTTCTTTGACGATAAAAATTAAAAAAACAAATAAAAATTCAAAAAACACTTGCTTTTTTTAAAAGAATGTGGTAATATACTACTTGCGGTTAATAATTAACCGCATATGCGCTGGTAGCTCAGCTGGATAGAGTGTCTGACTACGAATCAGAAGGTCGGGAGTTCGAGTCTCTTCCAGCGCGCCAATAACACACCTTGATTTACAGGGTGTGTTATTTTTTTTCGGTTCTTTGTCAATAGTTGGGGCTAAGAACAGAGTTATCAAGGCTTCCCCTTGAGGTATTCCCTTGTAAAGGGAAATGTCGCATAGCGACAAAGGGTTAGCCGTTTTCGCAGAAAAAAGCTGTCACGCAAGTGACTGATGAGGTGTAGAACTCGTTAAGAGTTCTCTTATATAAAAGATCAGATTAAGAAAAACGCCGTAAACGGCGACACCTCATCCGTCATTTTCCATAGAAAATGCCAACTTCCCCTCAAAGTGGAAGGCTTTTTAGCTTGTTGAAATTTTTAGGATAACATCATTACCCAAACATTTATCGTAGAACCAAAAAGAAATAATCAGCAGATAAGCCGTCATCGCTATGCGTTGACGGCTTTAATTTTAAGAATATCTTTCCTTTTTTGCTATCGCAATTTAATGGCATTCGCCGTTATTTCAAACCGCCAAACGGTAAGCCGTTTGGCTATTAAAATTTGCGATAGCATAAAGCATATGTGGGCGTTGCCCACACCCACAACCTTTGAAAAGGTTGACCAAACTTTTAACTTTGGGACGGAGAGCTTTATTTTTGCTTTACTTTGTTGCCCGATAGAAAATCGGCTAAATCATTATTTACAATGTTACCCCAACATTTAAAACAGAACCTGAAAAGATAACCACAATAAGTGAAACAGAGCAGCTCATTCTCCTCTCAAAAACGCAACTATTCTTTCAAACTGCATTGAATGTGAGGCTTTTACTAAAATTGTATCGCCCTTTTTAAGCAGATCTTTAATTTCGGGGAAGAGAGAGTCAATATCTGCATACCATTTTCCGCCACTGCCCTCGGCAAGTGATTTTGCGAGCGGCCCTACTGCAATTACAAGGTCAACGCCTTTTTCTTTTGCGTACTCTCCTGTTGTGCGGTGCATTTCAAGCTCGTTTGTGCCGAGTTCTTTCATATCGCCGAGAATCGCAACCGTTCTGCCCTTAAAGTTCACAAGTGTATCTATGCTTGCCATAACCGAGGTCGGGTTTGCGTTGTAGCAGTCATCTATGATTTTGTAATCTTTAGTATTAATAACATTTGCTCTGCTGCCTACTGTTTTGTAGGATTCCACACCCTTTATCAGCTCGTCATTGCTAAGTCCGCAAAGTTTGCCTACTGCAACGGCGGCAAGCGCATTTGATACCATATAACTGCCGATAGCAGGAATTTTTACAGAAAGCTTTGTGTTGCCAAAGCAAAGGTCGGCAAGCACACCGCCGTCTGCATTGTTTTGAATATTCTCGGCATAGTATTCGTTTTTGCTGTCAAGTCCAAAGAAAATCGGCTTTTTGCCGTTTACTTCTGTTACGGTTGAGAGCTTGTCATCGTCACCGTTGAGCACAAACTCCGCACCCTCGCTTGCAAATTTAAACATTTCTGTTTTTGCTTTTAATACACCGTTGCGGTCGCCAAGATTTTCAAGATGGCAACAGCCGATTATTGTAATCACGCAGATGGTTGGCTGAACCATTTGCGCAAGTCGGCTCATTTCGCCAAAATCTGAAATTCCCATTTCAATTACAGCCGCCTCGGTATCTTCCGGCATTGCAAGAAGTGTAAGAGGCACACCAAGCTCATTGTTTAGGTTGCCCTGCGTTTTGTGGGTTTTAAATTTCTGAGAAAGCACAGCATAAAGCATTTCCTTTGTAGAGGTTTTGCCCACGCTGCCCGACACGCCGACTATCGGAATGTCAAACTTTTTGCGGTATGCCATACCTATTTTTTTAACCGCCTCAAGGGTAGAGTCAACGAGTATGTACGGCTTTGTAGGATTTTTCGGTGCGTTTTCGCAGATAGCACATACAGCGCCGTCAGCATAGCATTTTTCAATAAAATCGTGTCCGTCTGCTCGCTCGCCTTTAATGGCAAGGAAAAGTGAATTTTCTTTAATGCATCTGCTGTCACGCTCAACTGATGAAATTGCGGTTTGCTTTAAATTTTCGTCACCCACATATTTACCGCCGCAGGCAGCAGCTATTTCCGCAAGAGTAAATTTTTTCATATTATCACGCCCTGTTAAATTTTTATTTATACTTTTATATACTCTAAATATACCAAAAATACTGTATTTTTGCAATAGCGGTAATATTTACGAAGTGCTGATTATTTTACATTATTATGCAGCTTTTGCATAACTGTTTGATTTATTAATAAAATAAGAATAATGCTATTTATTGACTAATCAGTCTATTTTTGATATTATTTTATCTGTAATAATTTTAGGTTTATTCTGAAAGGCGAGATAATATGCAGTTGTATAAGCAATTTTGCACCGAAGAATTTGACAACGATAATACATTAAAGAGCTTTAAGTTAAAATTTGAAGATAACTATAATTTCGGATACGATGTGCTCGACCAAATGGCAGAAAAAGCACCAAACGATATTGCTCTTGTGTGGACAAATCCCGAGGGTGAGGAAAGAATTTTTACATTTGCGGATTTAAGCAGACTAAGCAACAAGGCGGCAAATGTTTTCTTGAAATACGGCATAAAAAAAGGTGACAGAGTATTGCTTATGCTCAAGCGCAACTATGAGTATTGGTACATAGTTACAGCGCTCCATAAGCTGGGCGTGGTTGCGATTCCTGCCACAAATATGCTTACCGCCGAGGACATAAGTTACAGAGTAAATGTTGCAAATATTAAAATGGCGGTATGCACACCCGACAGCGACACCGTAGAGAATATTTTGCAGGCAAAGAATAAGGGAAATTCATTAAAAACAGTGTTTGTGGCAAGAAAAGATTTTGACGGCACTGTAAATATTACAAAAGAAATCGAAAGCGCAGGCGCCGAGCTTGAACGAGTAGAAACCAAGGCAACCGAGCCTATGCTCATTTACTTTACTTCAGGCACAACAGGCTATCCAAAGGCAGTGGTGCATAACCACATTTATTCCTTGTGCCATATAATTTCAGCAAAGTATTGGCAAAATGTTAAAGAGGGCGGACTTCATTTTTCAATCGCCGAAACAGGCTGGGCAAAGGCTTCATACGGTAAAATTTACGGTCAGTGGCTTTGCGGTTGTGCGGTTATGGCTTTTGATTTTGAAAAGTTTTCACCGTCAAAAATCCTCAAGGTTATTGAAAAATTCAAGGTTACTTCATTCTGCGCACCGCCTACCGCATACAGATATTTTGTCAAAAAAGGTATGCAAATGTACGATTTAAGCTCGCTTGAATACCTCACAACAGCAGGCGAGGCACTCAACCCGATTGTGGCAGAGGCAGTGTATCAGCAGACAGGACTTCACCCAATGGAAGGTTACGGTCAGAGCGAAACTACATTGCTCATTGCAAATCTTAACGGCACTCATGGCAAAACGGGTTCAATCGGAAAGCCAAGCCCGATGTATGACATAAGACTTGTTGACTCAGACGGCAACGAGGTAAAGCAGGGCGAAACAGGCGAGATTGTAGTTATACCTCCAAAGGACAGAAAGCAGTACGGAATATTTACAAATTACATTGGTGACGAGCAAATGTATCAATATGCGTGGAGAAAGGGAATGTACCACACAAACGATACTGCATATATGGACGAGGACGGATATTATTGGTATGTAGGCAGAGCTGATGACCTTATAAAAACAAGGGGATACAGAGTTGGCCCTTTTGAAATTGAAAATGTGCTTATGAAACACCCTGCCGTACTTGAATGCGCCGTAATCGGTGTGCCAGACGAAAGTCGTGGACAGGCAATCAAGGCAATTATAAAAACCGTTGACGGATGCGACGCCGACAAAAATCTTGTAAATGACATTAAAGTTTTTTCAAACAAGCGCCTTGCATCATACAAATGGATACAGTACATTGAATTTACCGATGAAATGCCAAAGACAATCAGCGGTAAAATAAAAAGAGTTGCGCTCAAAGCAAATGCGTAATAGTTTTGAAATTAATTTTAATATATACACTTTTGTGCAAAACAAAAAATCACCGTCAGGTTATACTTGGCGGTGATTTTTGTATGAATTAAATGTTTGATGAGTAAATACCTGTAAGGCTTTGTACCAAGAGAGATACGGCAGTAATGGAAATCCAGCAGCATAGGCCGAGTAAAATAGGCTTTCCGCCGTTTTTTATAAGGTCAACAATATTAGTGTTAAGCCCGATGCCTGCCATTGCCATAGCTATGAAAAATTTTGCAAGCCATTTTGTAAATGTAATAAAATGACTGTAAAAAAGCGTAAAACTACATTCCGGAATAATTCCCACAACTGTTGTTATTACTGACGCACCGATAAAGAATAGGATGAACCAAGGGAAAATTCTTTTAAACGAAAACGAGCCTTCGCCTTTGTTTGACTGTTTTGCTTTTCTTGCTCTGTAAATGGCAAGACAAAGAGTAATCGGAATAATTGCAAGTGTGCGTGTCAATTTTACGGTTACAGCAGCAGAAAGAATACCTGTTGTATTGTAAATGCTTTCGGCGGTAGACGCAGCGGCTGTTACAGATGAGGTATCATTAACGGCAGTGCCTGCAAATACAGCAAAACCCTCTGTGCCAAGCCCTATTGAATATCCGAAAACAGGAAATATAAGTGCGGCAAGAATATTGAAAAAGAAGATTACAGAAATTGACCTTGCCACATCTGAATCGTCTGCATCAATAACGGGTGCGGTTGCGGCAATGGCAGAGCCACCGCAAATTGATGAGCCAACACCGATAAGACAGGCGGTTTTTGAGTTGATTTTAAGAATTTTCATCATTAAAAAAGCAACGATCAGCGATGTTGAAACAGTGCAGATAATTACAGGCAAACTTTTTGCACCTACAACAGCAATGGTATTGAGGTCAAGCGAAAAACCGAGAATTATAACTGCCCATTGCAGAATCTTTTTAGATGTAAATTTAATTCCGCCGGCAAATGTGGATTTTTTTGCAAGAGTAGGCGAGATTAGTGAAATAATCATACCTGTTATAATAGCAAATACCGGCACACCTATAAGTTCAAATGAAAATCCGCCAATACCGAACATACACATAATTTCGGCAAAAGCCGCAATTATAGCGCAAAGCAATATTCCGCCGCAATTTTTCTTAATAAATGTCATAAATTTCCCTCCAAATTTATATTACCTATTGATTGTAACACAAGTTAGTAATAAAATATAATTATGATTTAATATGAAATGATAAGTAAAATTTATGAGGTTATTATGATAGATTACAGAATAAAAACATTTCTTGTGCTTTGCGATACGATGAATTATCGAAAAACAGCAGAGCTTTTGAATATGACGCAGCCTGCCGTTACTCAGCATATTCATTTTTTGGAGAACGAATATAAGTGTAAGCTTTTTATATATGACAGACATACGCTGAAAATTACCGGTGACGGAGAGCTGCTTAAAAATTATGCTGAAAATGTGATTTTTCAGGAGCAAAAGCTGCTTGAAAAAATGCAGACAGAGCGAAAGCCTGTGCTAAGAATAGGCGCAACAAAAACAATTGGTGAATTTGTGATTGATGAAAAACTTGCAGATTATTTAAAAAATCCAAACAACAACCTGCTGATTGATATAGACAACACCGTAAGGCTTTTGCAAAGACTCAAGAAAGGCGAGCTTGATTTGGCGATGATTGAAGGCTTTTTCGACAGCAAGGAATTTGCAAGCAAAATTTATAAGGAGGAAGATTTTATCGGCGTGTGCAGTAAAAATCATCCGTTTGCAAACCAAGCAATTTCTCTTGAAAAAGCTTTCTCTCAAACACTGTTTATTCGTGAAAAGGGTTCGGGAACAAGGACAATTCTCGAACAGCTTTTGTCTGAACATAATTACACCGTTGAGAATTTTAGGCGAAATGTGTGCGTAAGCAATTTTGGATTGATGTCAAAATTAATTGCAAAAAATATCGGAATAACTTTTGCGTATAAAGCATTTTTGAAAAGCAGTGACGCACTCGCTCCTTTTTATATTGACGGTTACAAGACCGTACGCAATTTTAGGTTTGTGTATCTTGATACTCCGGATTCTATGCAAATAGTTGAGTATTTTGAAAAAATACTTGCTTAATCAATTTTATGTGATATAATTGTGCTGTAAATATACCGAATAATATAAAAAGAAGTGATTGTATGCAAAACTCAATGCCAACCGAACTTTCTGTAAACGGCAGGAATTTTAATATAATAAAACTGCTCGGCAGGGGAAAGGGTGGATATTCCTACCTTGCAACAGACGGCATAAGCAATTATGTGCTAAAGCAGATCCACCACGAGCCATGCAGTTATTATAAGTTTGGCAACAAAATTCAGTCCGAGCTAAACGATTATAACCGTCTTTTGAAAATCGGTATTACAATGCCTGAAATGCTCGACATAGATATAGAAAACGAGCGTATTTTAAAGGAATATATTGAGGGCGACACTGTTTTTGAAATGGTGAAAACGGACAGCGTGAAACCCGAATATATAGAGCAGGTAAAGAATATGTGCGCACTGTTGTACGCAAACAATACAAATATAGATTATTTTCCGACCAATTTCGTAGTTAGAAATGAAAAACTTTTTTACATTGATTACGAGTGTAACGACTATATGGAGGAGTGGAATTTTGAAAATTGGGGCATAAAATATTGGTCAAAAACGGCGGAATTTCTTGAATACTTAAATACACATTAATTTTAAATCGGTGCGTTTTCGTGCCGATTTTTTGTATGCAGAATTTATAAAAATTTGGCTATACTATTAATGTAAATCTTTTTAGAGGTGCTTTAATGGTAAGAATAATAACAGATTCCGCATCGGATTTTGAGGTTTCGGAGCTGAAAGAATTAATGGTTGACTGCGTGCCGCTTTCAGTAAATTTTGGTGATGATGAGCATAAGGATAACGGAGAACTCTCGAAAAATGACTTTTTTGAAAAACTGAAAAATACAACAGAGCCCGTAAAAACCTCTCAGCCGTCACTTCACGATATAGTGCAGGAGCTTGAGATTGCCAACAGCGGCAAAGACGGCGGTGTGGCAATTTTTATGTCATCAAAAATCAGCGGAACGGCAAATACGGCAAGGATTGCCTGTGATATGACAGGCTGTAAAAATGTGTATATAGTAGATTCTTTAACCGCCTCAGCAGGACAAAAACTGCTTGTGGAATATGCTGTCAAACTGCGCGGACAGGGCAAAACCGCAAAAGAAATTTTTGACGGACTTGAGAGCGTAAAGTCGAAAATATCATTGCTTGCCTGCCTTGACACACTTGAGTATCTGCATCGTGGCGGCAGGGTAAATTATACCAAGGCAATGCTTTCGGCGGTCGCTCATATAAAACCTGTAATAAGGCTCAGTGGCGGCGAGGTGGAATTGCTTGCCAAGAGTTTTAGCATTAAAAGAGGACTAAAGAGTCTTGCTCAAAGGCTCGAAAGGGAAGAACTCAATCCGCATTTTCCGTTGTATGTAATGTATTCTGACAACGAAAGCCTTGCAAAAGAGCTTGCGGCAGACATAAAAAAACACCTGCCAACGGCGGCAAGTGTTAAGATAATGCAAATAGGCGCAGTCATTGGCAGTCATATCGGCTCAAATGCCTGCGGTGTTGCATATGTAAAATTGTAATCAATTATCCGAATACCCGAAAAACACCTCTTGTTTAGGGGTGTTTTCTTTTGCGTGAAATAATTTGAAAATTTTTTCAAATTTATGAGCAAAGTCCTGATTATTGGACAGGTAATATGCTATGATAATTGAAAATGAGATCCACTTTGGATAGATTAAAAATGGGTTAAAACAAATATTGTTTAAAATCCATTCTGGAAAGATTAAATATCTATATAATTATATCATAACTTTATAAATATATCAAATAAGCAAAGTGAAACAAAAAGGAATTAATGAGAAAATAAATTTTAATAAAAATTTTTAATTAAACATATATTAGGGGTTGACAAACAAAATTGTGAAGTGTATACTGTAATTAAAGTTGTGAAACAAAGTAACTTTTTATAAAAGATAAAAAACGGAGGTTAAATATGAAAATCTTATTGCGATTTAGTTTGAAAAATAATAAGTTTCCGCTTGACTATCGGCGAGTATGTCTTTCTTTTTTTAAGCGGTCACTGTCAGAGATTGCCGAGGGAAAGTATTTTGAAAAGTATTATTTTACACCCGAACGCAGAAATTTTACCTTTGCGGTAAATTTGCCAATGCCTAAATTTTCAAAAACGGAAATAGAGCTTGGCAAGAATGAAATCAGTATCACTTTTTCTACTGCCGACAGCACAACGGGCTATATTTTTGCATCTGCATTTATAAAGCAAAAGGGCAAGCATATTCCTGCACCGCTTGGCAATGAAATGATTCTTACAAGCGTTAGTCAGGTGCAGGAAAAGACGGTTAGTTCAAATTCCGCACTTGTAAAAATGCTTAGTCCGCTTTGCTTGAGAATACATAACGCAGAGAGTAATTCGGATAAGTATGTTTCTGTTGCAGATGAAAATTTCAACGAGCTTGCCGAGCAGATAATAAAAAGACAGCTTAACGAAAACGGTTTTGATGGAAAGATACTTTCAAAATTCGGCATAAAACCGTTAGATGCCAAAAAGACTGTTGTGTACCACTACAAAAATTATATAGAGTGCAGCTTGGGCACTTTTATTATCAGCGGTGACAGGGCGGTAATAAATTACTTGCTCAAAAGCGGTATCGGCTCAAGAAAATCCGCAGGATTTGGTTTTGCCCAACTTATAGCCGAAGGAGATGAAACGAACTGATGAAAACAACTATTAAATACTATGGTTATGATACATTGCTGCAGCCTACCGATTGGAGGGCTGCGGCGGCGGTTGTAGGCTTGTGTAAGTATTTTGACCATTTTAGAATCGACTATAAAATTCTTTATAATGTTGACGAAAAGCCTGAAAATTATATTCATGGTTTTGACGGAATTATTTATAAAAGCGAGAGTATTACCGAAGAGAAGTATCTCGATTTTGTTGAGAGTTATTTTGAAAAATATATGACGCACTCAACTATATTGAGTATTCTTGGCAATGATGAGTTTAGTGATGAGCAGATTAAAATGGTTAATGACCTTGTAAAAAGCAAAACTGTTCTTAAAGGTTTGCTGGGCAAGACAAAATTTGACGGAACTAACAAGGCTGTTTTTATCTCAACTATTGAGGAAAACAGGGAAGAAATTATAAAGACTATTTTTAAGAACGGCAATAATCTTTATAAAAATTACTGTAATGAACGCCTTATTTTTACTGATGATAACAGCACTTGCAGGTTAAGAGGCTACAATGTTGACAAGGATCGAAAAACAAGTATTCTCGGCTTTTGCTTTTCAAAAGAAAGTTTTGACGCTAACGATATTTTGGAATTTGACTTTATTCCGTTTGCTTTTTCAAATCCCGATATGCGAGAAACATATTTTGTAAATAATAATTTTTCGGTTGAAACTTTAGTAAATACTAATCGTGTTTTTTCAGAGCAGCTCAGCAATACAGAGGGCAAAGGCGACAAAAATAAACTTTTGCTTGTCTTGCAAAATTCAAAAGATTATATCAGCTATGATGTTGAGATAATCTCTAAATCTCAAGATGACGCTTTTTATTCTACACTTTTTGTAAGACTTGAACGATTGAAAAAATTGAGAGAGTTATCGGGTAAATCATTATATCTTGTGAAAAAAATTAATGACGATTATTGGTTTAATCTCGAAAAAGAAGTTTATATGCGTTGTCTTAATAATGTGTTGCTTGATGATGTTATTCTCAGAATGTTAAAATTTTATTTTGATGATAACAGCAACAAAGGCTACATAAAAAGCAGAACAGATTTACTCATAGATATAAATATATCATGGAAAGGAAATAAAATTATGGACGAAATTAATTCAGCAAGAATTTGCGGCTTTAAAGCCTCACAAGAACTCATAAGATTGAAAAGCAGTAATAAGATTAACTCTTATAAGCAGAAAATCATCAGCGCACTCTGCGCACACGACTATGACAGAGCAAAAGAGGTAATTCTCAGTTTGTCGGCATATGTAGGTATGGAATTTTCATTCTTTTACAAATTCCTTGAAAATGCAGAGGAAAACAAAGATATTGCATTTGCTTTTGCAAGCGCTTTAACTGAAACCAATTCAAAAAATTCAGAGAATAATGACTAATATAAAGGAGATTTTATTATGAAAAACAAAGCTTTAACTCTTACAGTAATCGCAAATATGACAAGTAACTATGGCGAAAGCCTTGGCAATATTTCAAGTGTTCAAAAAGTGTTCAGAGGCGGCAAAGAATACGCAACAAGGAGCAGAGAAAGCCTGAAAAATGCCATCTGCGTTCAGTCTGGATTTTATGATGATTTACAAACCTCTGTTGACGGAGCAATGCAAAAGCTTGTTAATGCTGATATAAATGCCGCAACTTGCAGGGCTCTTGAGGGTGGATATATGTCTACAAAAGATGTTACATATATTCGCAACAGTTCTTTCTATCTTACCGATGCGGTAGCAACAGAACCTTTTATTAATGACGCCCGTTTCCACAACAATCTTTATCTCGCAACAAATTATGCAAAGGCACATGGTTTGAATGTTCAGAATAACGCCAAGGATTGCGGACTTATGCCATATCAGTATGAATATGACAAGTCAACAAAGATTTACAGCCTTACCATTGATCTTGAAAAAATCGGCAAAGACGAAAACTTTGGCGCAGAGGCAGACAACAACGAAAAATGTGAGAGAGTTATTGCTCTTATTGATGCAGTGGAAAATCTTTCGCTTGTTGTTAAGGGCAACCTCGACAACGCAGAGCCAATCTTTGTTGCAGGCGGACTTTCACCACGCAAAACCCACATCTTTGAGAATGCGGTTTCTGTTTCAGGCAAAAAGCTTATTATTGAGCCTGTCAAGGAAAAACTTGCTCAGGGTTACAGCTGTGCACTTATGCGCAACGGCGAGCTTTCAAACGAAGATGAAATTGTAAGAGAGCTTAACCCAACAAGCGTAACTGAATTTTTTGAAAATCTCAGAGGTCAGGTAAAAGAGTATTTTTCAGAGTAAGGCGGAATTAATATGAAAGCAATCAGACTTCATATAAAACAAAACAGCGCAAATTATAAAAAAGAAGAAACGGTGCAGTGCCGTATGACATATCCTTTGCCGCCATATTCTACTGTTATCGGAGCAATTCACAAGGCATGCGGTTATACAACCTATCACCCTATGCAGGTAAGCGTACAGGGAAAGTACGGCTCGTTAAAAACTAAAATGTATAAGGACGATTGTTTTCTTAACAGTCTTAACGATGACCGTAATACCCTTGTAAAAATGAAAAATCCTGATATGCTTTCAAGTGCATATCAGGTGGTGGCTACGGCACAAAAAACTCAGGGCAACAGCTTTGAAAATGGAATTACAATTAATGTGATTAATGCCGAACTGCTCGAGGAATACCGCTTTTTAAAGCGCACCAAGCGCAGAATAGACAAACATAAAAAAATCATTAATAAAATGAAAGTTCAGCTTAAAGAAATGAAAGCCGATGCAAACATTTCAGCTGATGAAGTAAAAGCCTTTGACAAGCGAATTAAACATATAAAGGCTGTATATGATGAGTACGAAAGAGTAAAACATACCATTCCGTATTCGCATTTCAGAACCCTTGCAAAAGGCCCTAAGTATTATGAAATCCTTTGCGACATTGAACTTGTAATTCATATTGTGACTGATGACAATACTATGAATGATATTATGGAGAATATCGGAAACCTTACTGCAATCGGCAGAGGAGAGGACTTTGTAGAAGTGCTCGAGTGTGCTCAAACAGAGCTTACTGAGGTTGATGAAGATGTTGATTACGAAAAAGATGATTTCGATGTTTATATGCCTGTTGAGTATTATGAGGAAAATCAATCCGATATGGATATAATTTCAAAAACAGACGGTGGATACGCAGGAGGCACAAAATATTTTATGCCAAAGGATTATGTGGTTGAGCAAATAAAGGGCGGTATGAGAAAACGAGTGTTTAATCGTGTGCCTGTTATTTTCTGTCAGATTAATTACCTTGACAGCGGATGTAAAGGTATAATGCTGGATAAATCAGAGAACGGAATATATACAGTGCTTTTAGCTTGAGGTATTTATATGAATATAGAAGATAAACTTGCAAAACCCGACAAAACTATCGGACAACATTCAAATGAGCTTATAGAGCAGGCAAAACTGCTCTATAAGCTCGGCTATATTAAATCTGAAGAGTTATATTCAGATTTACTTGTTGCGTGCAAAAAACACGATTACGGCAAGGCAAACTCTCAATTTCAAAAGCGAGTGCAAAGGGGCGGCAAATTTCAGCCGGAGCTTGAAATTCCGCACAATGTGCTTTCAATATTTTACATTGATAAATCCGAGTGCAATAAGCCTGATAGTGTATATTTTGCAGTGATGTATCATCACGATAATAAGGAATCTCCTATTACGGTTTTCGGTGAAAATAAAGAGCTTATCGAAACCTTTATTTCTGAACTTGGTTTGGAAACCGCTTCGTACAATAAGATGAAACGCAATGTTAAGAAAATTAAAGACCTGTTTGACAAAAAACTCAGCGCACCCGAAAAACAATACGCTGTTTTGTTAAAAGGCTTTTTGCATAAATGCGATTATAGTGCAAGCGCAGGCATTGAATGTGAAAAGGTCAATGATTTTCTTAATGCTTCACTTAATGAATGGGAAACAGCTGAAAATGTCAGATACAATGAATTGCAAGAATTTTGTATTAAAAATACGGATAGCAACTTAATTGTAACAGCACCGACAGGTATGGGCAAAACCGAGGCAGGCTTGCTTTGGTGTGGCGACAACAAATGCTTTTTTGTTTTGCCTTTAAAAACGGCAATCAATGCAATGTATGGCAGAATAAAAGATCTTTGCGGAAAAGACTTTAAAGAAAGAGTGGCTCTCGTTCACTCCGATATGAAATCATATTATTTGGAAGATTCAATAATTAACGGAAAAAATTATGATTTTGTATATGCTCAGTACAGCAAACAACTTTCTTTGCCGATTACAGTATGCACTCCCGACCAAATATTTGACTTTGCCTTGAAGTATGCAGGTTATGAATATAAACTTGCGGTAGCATCATATTCAAAGTTTATTATTGATGAAATACAGATGTATTCACCCGATGTTTTGGCAGCTGTTATTTACGCAATTAAAATGATTCATACGCTTGGCGGCAAGGTGGCAGTGCTGACCGCTACATTACCGCCGTTTGTGAAAAATGAGCTTGAAAAAATCTTTGGAGAAGATGTAAAAACGGCTGATTTTTCGGACAAAGGAAAATTAAAGCACAATGTTAAGGTGCAAGAAAAAGCGTTGCAATCAGATGATATTATTAAAATTTTCAATGATACTAAGTGCGACAAAGTAAAAAAATATCTTGTTGTATGCAACTCGATAGATATTGCAAACAAAATGTATCTTGAATTGAAAAATTCAGAGATAAATGCAGATATAAATCTTTTTCACTCGAATTTTACTAAGAATGACAGAAAAGACAAGGAAAATGAAATTTTAAAAGCCTCTGAAAAACCTAATGAAAGTATGAATATTCCTGAAATATGGATTTCAACCTCTGTTGTAGAGGCAAGCCTTGATATAGATTTTGATATTCTTATAACAGAACTTTCGGATTTGTTTTCACTTTTCCAACGCTTTGGCAGAGTCAACCGAAGAGCTAAAAAAGATTTTTCAACATATAATTGCTTTGTGTTTACAGAAATACAGGGCAACGCTCATTACTTTGTTGATGATACCATCCATGCACTTTCAAAGCAAGCTGTACTGAATGTTGACGGTGTGATTTCTGAGGAGGAAAAGAAAAAACTGATTGACAATTACCTTTCAACCGAAAAAATAGTGCAGTCAAAATATTATGATGAGTATTGCAAAAATTTAAAAAGGTATGAAGATAATTTTGACTACTTGGAGTTGAAAAAAGACGGAATAAGAAGAATTGACAGAAGTGACGCAATTCCTGCTGAGGTGTTTGATCAAAACGAAAGCGTTATTAATGATGCTCTAAAAGTGCTCAATTCAGAATCTGTAAGCCCTGTTGAAAAACTAAAAGCAAGCGAAACAATACTCGGTTTCACTGTTTCTGTAAATCGGTTTAGAATTGACAATAACAATACAGGTAAGTTTATTGATATGAAGTACAACAAACTTCCGATTATTGATTGTATCTATGACTCCGAATGTGGCATTAGATTTGATAAGAAAAAGAAAACACCAAAGCAAGAAAAAGAAGAGTTAGGCGAAAAAGAAGAACCTGATAACTTTCTATGAGGTAACACTATGGACGAAAACAGAGTTACGGGTATGCATATATACTATTATTATGTTTGTAAAAGAAAGCTGTGGTATTTTTCAAACGGGTTGGCTATGGAGAGTGAAAACGAAAATGTAAAACTCGGCAAGCTGATTGACGAAACCACTTATAAGCAAAATAAAAAGCATATTATGATTGACAATACAATTAATATAGATTTCATATCTGAGCACAATCTTTTGCATGAAGTTAAGAAAAGCCGAAAAGTCGAAGAGGCAGGCATTGCTCAGTTAAAATACTATATTTATTATCTTAAAAAACGAGGGGTAGAGGGTATAAGAGGCAGGATTGATTATCCGTTGCTAAAGCAAAGTATTAATGTTGAGCTTAGCGAAGAAGACGAAAAAGAACTTGAAAGTGCGACAGCCGATATTATAAAAATCATATCGGCTGATTTGCCACCACAATATGAAAATAAAAAGATATGCAAATCATGTGCTTATTATGATTTGTGTTGTATTTGAGGTGATTAAATGCAGGAGAGCTATTACATATATTCAGCAGGCAACCTAACGCAAAAGGATAACACGCTCAGATTTACGACGGTTGACGGAAATGTAAAGGATTTGCCAATTGAAAATATAAAAGAAATTTATATTATGAATGAGATAACGGTTACCTCAAAACTTCTGAATTTATTTTCAAAATACGGTATACATGTGCATTTCTTTAATTACTATCAGTTCTACATTGGCAGTTTTTGCCCTAAAGAAACCAAACTTGCAGGTCAGCTTTTGGTAAAGCAGGTGCTCGCTTACGGAGATTCTGTAAACAGACTTTCAATAGCACGAGAATTTATAGTCGCCGCATCATATAATATTTACAGAAATCTGAGATATTACAACGGCAGAGGCAAAGATGTGTCAGCATATATGAGTTCTATTGAAAATCTGAGAAAGAAACTTCCAAATGTGCAGAGCATAGAAGAGCTTATGGGAATTGAGGGCAATATCCGTCAAGAATACTACAAGGCATGGAACATCATAATTGACCAAGATATAGAATTTGACAAAAGAGTTTATCACCCTGCGGATAATATGATAAACAGTTTAATTTCTTATGTAAACTCACTTGTGTATACCAAAACCCTTGCCGAAATTTATAAAACCCAACTTAATCCTACAATCAGTTATCTGCATCAGCCCGGTACAAGGAGATATTCTCTTGCGCTCGATGTGTCTGAGATTTTTAAGCCGCTAATAGCCGACAGATTAATTTTCTCACTGCTCAACCGCAAGCAGATAACAGAGAACAGCTTTGTGCAGGGATTGAACGGTTTACAGCTAACAGAAAAAGCCTCAAAAATAATTACTTCTGAATTTGATGATAAACTCAAAACAACTATTTTTCACAAAGAGCTTAATAAAAATGTTTCGTATCAGTTTTTAATACGGCTTGAGCTTTACAAACTGATTAAGCATATAATAGGCGAAAAAGAGTATAAAGGCTTTGAAATGTGGTGGTAAATATTGTATGTAATACTTGTGTATGATATAATATGCGATGAAAAAGGCAAAAAGATTTTGCCAAAGGTATTTAAGATTTGCAAAAAATACCTTGTGCATATTCAAAATTCCGTTTTTGAGGGCAATATCAGCAAAGTGAATGCCCTTGCATTAAAAAAGGAACTTGATGTTTATATCAGAAAGGATAAGGATTCCGTTATAATGTTTCACACTCGTGAAGAGCGATGGATGAGCAAAGATTTTCTCGGAATTGTTGATGATAAAACATCAAATTTTTTATAAGGCTTTTTATTGTCGACCTCACATAGCTAAAAAATACGGGGAGGTTGACAGAGCTGTTTTATCAAGCAATCATCGGTGTTTTAGGCTTTTGTATGTGTTGATATAATAAATTCTTAAGTATATTTTAATATGTCGACAAAACAGACCACAATAACGCCGATGATTACTTAAGCTTTTGCCCCACGGCTATAAATCTATCCATACTGGATTTTAAATTTCGAATATGTACGATTGAAAAAGGTTATTGACGACTATAAATCTATCCATACTGGATTTTAAATAATCATCATAAAGTAAGTATCTTTGAAACTGAGGAACTATAAATCTATCCATACTGGATTTTAAATAAAATATTAGAGATGTCATAAGAATCAATGCCAAACTATAAATCTATCCATACTGGATTTTAAATAAAATTTGCAATTTATAAAAATCTGTATTATTATAACTATAAATCTATCCATACTGGATTTTAAATTTGAAGCTGTTCGACTTGTTGGAGTTAATTTTGGCCTATAAATCTATCCATACTGGATTTTAAATTCTTTTATAGTAAAATCATAATTAATATAACAATCCTATAAATCTATCCATACTGGATTTTAAATCTTTATTTAATTTTTATTTAATTTTTAGGGGCACTCGCTATAAATCTATCCATACTGGATTTTAAATGAGAATTATCAGTAGATACAAGCTGTTTCCCCTCATCTATAAATCTATCCATACTGGATTTTAAATAAAATTCAATATCTGGAATATAAAAATATCCGCTGTCTATAAATCTATCCATACTGGATTTTAAATGTTTTTGTCCGAGAGGGACATTTTCGATTTTTTATCGCTATAAATCTATCCATACTGGATTTTAAATGAGGTCATTGCTCCGTTAAGTAAATTGCAAGGTATGCTATAAATCTATCCATACTGGATTTTAAATATAGATTTATTAATCAAATTATGCAAATATTATAACTATAAATCTATCCATACTGGATTTTAAATAAATTATGTCAATGTAATCTGCAAACCGTCAATCTCTATAAATCTATCCATACTGGATTTTAAATGCAAAAAGCTGACCTAAGTCATTACCGGCAACAAGCTATAAATCTATCCATACTGGATTTTAAATATAATCAAGCTTTTGTTGAGTACATTCAGCATAAACTCTATAAATCTATCCATACTGGATTTTAAATAAAAATGAAAGGTTGTATTAATTATGAAAGTAGAAACTATAAATCTATCCATACTGGATTTTAAATTATACAAGATGTGTTAAAGTCTATAAATATGATGTCTATAAATCTATCCATACTGGATTTTAAATATGGTCCAACCCGGCAAGGAGTTTTTCCTCTGATAACTATAAATCTATCCATACTGGATTTTAAATAATTTTCTTGAGCATATCAAAGGGCGCTTTGCTGATGCTATAAATCTATCCATACTGGATTTTAAATTTGGACGGCTACAAGGGTGAAGATGTTGTTATACTTCTATAAATCTATCCATACTGGATTTTAAATACACAAAGAAACTAAAGATTTTACAATAAAAAACACACTATAAATCTATCCATACTGGATTTTAAATATAGTTGTATCTGCAAAAGCAGAAACACAGCTAAAGCTATAAATCTATCCATACTGGATTTTAAATAGGCTTGACCTAAATTTTTTAATTATTTAGTCCAACTATAAATCTATCCATACTGGATTTTAAATACTTTAGGCTTTGAATTAAAGTAAACAGTATAAATCTATAAATCTATCCATACTGGATTTTAAATCACTACTGCGAACAGGCTCAAAAGTACAAAAACCACTATAAATCTATCCATACTGGATTTTAAATCACGGTAGCCTACAACTAATACTAAATTATCCATTTCTATAAATCTATCCATACTGGATTTTAAATTAAATAAAAGGAAGTTCTTTATTAAATATCTTTTTGACTATAAATCTATCCATACTGAATTTTAAATACAAGTTTAATTATTTCTCTGTCAATATTCTCGAAGCTATAAATCTATCCATACTGGATTTTAAATCAAAGCAGTGCAACTAAGTCGCTTGGCTGTTACAACTATAAATCTATCCATACTGGACTTTAAATACGAGAGTTGCAAAGAAAATTGGAGACACAGTCACCTATAAATCTATCCAAACCGGAGTATAAATCAGTTAATCATAACACATTAAACCCACACATCAAAAAAGCAAAATAAATAATCCCCAAAGAGAAGTATCAAATTTGACTTTAATATCAACTCTAAGGGGATTATTTAAAATTTAAGAAAGATTTTTAATTGGAATATTTAATTAGTCATCAAAGTTTGGCGTTTGGATTGCATCATAGCCAGTTTCGCCGGTGCGGATTTTTACTGCTTGCTTAAGGTAGTAGGTAAAGATTTTTCCGTCGCCGGGGTTGCCTGTGAAAGCGGTTTTCTTAATCGCCTCAATGGTTTTTGATTCCCATTCCTCAGACGAAACCACGATTTCAAACTTGATTTTCGGGAGAACCTGCACATCAACTTTCTGACCTCTTACATATTCAGCCATACCTCGCTGAATACCGCAGCCAACAACCTGATAGGCAGTAATGCCGTTTACGCCAATGTCCATAAGGGCTTTTTTTACATCGAGGAACATTTCCTCTCTGACAACAGCCTCAATTTTTATAAGCTGAACTTCGTTATTGTTATCCATATGTTTAATCCTCCGTTAGTTATCAAGACCGTTAAATGACGGATATGCTGATTCACCATGCTGAGTAATGTCAAGTCCAAGCATTTCGTCACGCTTGCTTACTCTGATTTTGCCTGTAAGAATTTTTGTTAAGCCATAGCAGATAAGTGTGCCGGCAACCGCAATTACAAGTGTTATGCCAATGCCAAGAGCCTGTGCACCAAACTGAGCAAACTCTCCGAATACAAGACCGTTGCCTGCGTCAGCGTTGATTGCTGTGCTTGAGAAAACACCTGTAAGAAGTCCGCCCCAGATACCGCCTGTACCGTGACAGCTGAATGCGTCGAGTGCGTCATCAAATCCGAATTTCTTTTTACCGAATGAAATCATAAGGTAGCAAACAGGGCTTGTTGTAAGACCGATTATTACTGCCGCCCAAATCGGTACATATCCTGCGCCCGGAGTAATACCTACAAGGCCGGCAATCATACCTGTGCTTGCGCCGATGAGCGTAGGCTTTTTGTTTTTGATTACATCGCAGAGCATCCAAGAAAGGATAGCGGCAGCGGCAGAAACGGCTGTTGTCATAAATGCGTGAGCCGAAAGACCGTTTGCCTCAAGTGCAGAGCCTGCGTTAAATCCGAACCAACCGAACATAAGCAGTGACGCACCGAGAACAACTGTCGGAATATTGTGGATTCTGTAAATTGCGTGTTCGTAATCGTTGCGCTTGCCGAGAATAATGCAAAGCACGAGAGCGGATACACCGGAGCTGATATGAACAACATCGCCGCCGGCAAAGTCGAGAGCGCCGATACCGTCAAGTCCGAGAAGTCCGCCGTCTGCCCATACCATGTGGGCGAGAGGATAATAAACGATTAATGACCATAAAATTATAAACACAAAAAGTGATTTAAACTTCATTCTGCCTGCAACAGCACCTGTAATGAGCGCCGGTGTAATGATTGCGAACATCATCTGAAATCCGCAGAAAACCATATTCGGAATTGCTGCGCCGTCTGTGTAACCCTCTGTGAGAGATACACCCTCAAGTCCTATCCAACTAAGGTCGCCGATAATTCCGTTTGAGCTTGGAGCAAATGAAAGTGAATAGCCGAAAAGCACCCACATTACAATGCCTGTTCCGATGATGAAAATTGAAGTCATCATTGTGTTTACTACATTCTTTTTGCGAACAAGTCCGCCGTAAAACATTGCAAGACCGGGTGTCATAAGGAACACCAAAGCCGAGCATATCAGCATAAAAGCTATGTTGCCTGCATCCATTTTTAAAACCTCCACATAAACCGAATGAATAAAAACAAGGCTCACCACGCCTTTGTAAATTGCAAGAAAATAAAAATAAATTGCAAATTTACCAAAAGCAGGGTGAACCTCTTTGTTCTGAAATATTTATTTTAAAAATAAGCGAAAATAAGAAGTTTTCCGGAAACTTTACTTTACAAGTTGAATTATAGCCTTGTTTTTGCCCTTTGTCAATAGATTTTTGCAAAAAAATCAGCTGAAATTCAAAATTTTTTTATCATAGCCAAATTCAAGCACAAAGTATACAGATTTTAAATTTTGCAAGAAATTTTATAAAACTTTCATAATGCTAATAAAAGCCGGGATAACGCTTATACAGAAATCATTACACACCTTTGCGGCGGCAGGGCAATTTTCCTCAAGGCTTTCTAAACCATAATTTACCCCAATTTCCTATAAAGAACCTCTGAATATTGCCCAACACTAAGTAAATTCTATTTTCATTATATCACAGTAAAAAGCATAGGAAAACCGCCCTGCAAAAATTGCAGAGCGGTAAATTGTTATAACCGACAGTTAAATTCAGTCTTAATTATTGTTTTCTGCAAGGTAAATCTGATATGCTGTAATATCGTTTATATCTACCTTGCCGTCTTTGTTATAGTCAGCTCTTTCGTCAAAGTCAGCCGGCTTTTCTTCTGTGCCTGCCACAACGCACTGAGCAAAGGTTACATCCTGAACATCAACTTTGCTGTCCTCATTGAGGTCATATTTATTATCCGATAATGTCCAGATCTGAGTGCCGTAGAATGGGTTTGCTGTGCCTACAATGAGGTTATCATCGGTTACTGCAAATGTACGACAGCCATGGTTGTAAGGATCACCGAAACCGTTTGTTGTAACGGTCTTTACATTAAGATTGCTGTCAAGGGTGAAAATATCAAAGCCTCTTTCGGCTGTGCTCATATAAGCCGCACATTTTACAAATGAAGTCATTTTTGCAATGCTTTCTTCTGTAAATATTTTACCGATAATTTCACCTATTGAGATTGTCATATTTTTAGACGCTTTAGAAAGCTCTGTATATGTTGCAATAAATTCTTCGCTCGCTTTTTCGTCAGCTGTGTTTTCAATCTCCTGAGCAAGCTCAATTACATTTTCTGCATTTGCTGCTGTTGCTCGGCTGATTTTGCCTGCATTGTTTACGCTTTTAGCCATATTTCTTGCATCATCTCTTGATATAGAGAGTGCGGCAGGAGCGGCAACAGGCAGCTGTGGCGTTTTATATTTGTTAAGAATAAGCTCAGCGAGCACCTTAATGTATTCAATTTGTGACTGCCATTCTTCGTCTGTCATTTTGAGAAGGTCACCGTTTGTAAGCTGTCCGATTGGTTCGAGAAGTGAACTTGTATCAAATGTACCTACATAGAGCTTGTTATTGTAAACCTGCATTCTCCAAATATACTGGTTTTCGTTGCGGTCAAAACCTGAGCCTAAACCTGTAAGACCGCCGTCGGGGAACATTTCATCTGCATCTCCCACAACAAGCTGAATTTCCTCGTTTTCGTCCATTCTGTAAAGATTTACGGATTGCTCAAGGTTAGAATTCATAAAACCGCAGCTTTGGTCAAACAAAACTCTTTCAAGTGCAATTTCCTCATCGTTGTACTCGCCAATGTAGAGGTAGCCGTCATAAACGCAGAGGTTAGCCGCACCGGATCTTGTCCTTTCGGGATCAATGCCGTAGGTGTACTTTGCATTATCCTTTTCTTTGTCACCGATAACCGAAGTCCATGTCCACTTGCCGTTGTCATCTCTGTCACCCTTGATAAGTGCAAAAGACTGCATTGTGTTATCGTCAGGCTTGTTTTCAGGAGTACCTGTGCAGATAGAAACATACAAAGAACCGTTATATGCAGCCATATCCCAAATTGAACCGCCGTAGATGCTGTCCTGATAGCGGTAAGCAGGATAATTGAACATATCGCTCATTGTAGCAATTACCTTAAATGAATCGGGATCTTCGGGATTGTCACTTTCGCAGATATATGCGCCCTCAAGACCAACAAGGCTTATTATGAGCTTGTTTTCAAATGTGCTTATACCTCTGATACCAACGCTGATACCCATTTGATAAGCCTTGTAAAAATCTGCCTGATCTATACTCTGATAAACTTTTTTGTATTCGTCGGTTGCAGGGTCAACCTGATAAACCGTTGGCAAGCCGTTTACCGAGCCGCAGAAGTAGAATTTGCCCTTTAACTCAACAACATTTCTGAACTGAACATTTGTGTTTGTGGTAGCCTTTGACATAAGAAGTTTAACTTCGCCTGTCTTTGTATTTACTTTTACGAGAATACCCTTAGGATCTCCGCCGTCCTCTTCAGCTGTAAAGAAAGCGCCGTTGAACATAGCATTTAGGGTAGCTGTCATAATTTCTTTGTCAAATTTATTTCCAAGAATTGTACCCATAAAGTTAAGGGTTTGAGTCATGGCATTAGGGCAAGTGCCGATATACACCCAGTCGCCGTAGCCGATTGCAGACCACGCATAGTTTTGGGCACGATCGCCAACACCTGTTATCTCGTCTGTAACAGTGCTGTTGCCAATGTAGTCAACAATACCGTCAGGAGCTTTTAATCCGTTTTCGGGATGAGTGATTTTGTTAGCGGTAAATGATTTTTGCTGATAGGTTGTACCGCTTGTTGTGTCGCTTGCTGCCATGGCAGTAATTGAAGAAAAGCTTGTCACAACCAATGCAGCGGAAAGCAACGCTGAAATAATTTTCTTTTTCATTGTCTATTCCCCTTTACTAAAAATGATATATAAAAATATCTTTTCAAAGTTGTACTATAAAAGGTGAATTTTGTCAATGAATATTTGCACTTAAATGTCAATCATTCTTTACAATAATGCACAATTTTATAACAATTAAACGGTATATAGATATTTTAATGCTTAATAATCATAAAATTAAAGTATGACTGTAAATATACATTTTACAGACTGTTTTATATTAAAATACCGTTACAATGGTCAATTTCGTGCTGAATTATCTGCGCTGTAAAATCAGTAAAAGTGCGTGTTGTGGTTTTGAATTTGTCTGTTGTATATTTAACCTTTATGGTTTTAAATCGCTTTGTTTTGCGTTCGCCGTCAAGCGAAAGGCAACCTTCCTCGGTTTCGTATTCGCCGTATCCCTTGATGATTTCGGGATTGAACATAAGAATATACTTTCCGTTGTCGCTTACTGCAATAATTCTTTTAGATACGCCAATCATATTTGCCGCCATACCCACGCAGCCTTCAAAGTTAGCCTTTAAGGTGTCAAGCAAATCAATAGCAACGGGCATATCAGCCATACTTGCGTCAACCGACTTCCTCTGCAAAAACATAGGATCTCTTACAATTTCTCTTACCATATTTATCCCTCGCTTATTTTTTTCTGATTATAGCATATCGGGAGAGTTTTAACAATAATCAAAAAGCAAGCTCTTCTTTAAATTCAGTGCTTTTATCGTTATCCTGCAACAAATACTTATCTTTGATACCGTCTACAACCTTACAAATCACCTTTGTAGAGGTGATGAACATTACCTTTACCTTAAACTTTTTCTTAACATAACAGCCGATACCGCCTGCGCCGAGAGTTCCTGTTGCCTTGGTGTACGGTGAGTTTGCTATGTAGCCGATTGTACCGATGTTTTTCATCGTAACCTTAATAGCCTCGTTGTCATGCGGATTGGTGGGCTCTTTTTTACAGGTGAGCTTTTTGCCAATCTTAAAAGGCGTCATTCCATAGTAGTACTTTGTGCCTGTAATTGTAACATATAGATTTTTCATAATGTTTCCTCCTTATTATTTAAAAAATATGGTTTTGCTTTCTTTATCTATATTATAAATAATAAGGTGTCCCAAAAAACTCCCTTTGCTCTTTAGAAACGGTATTTTTTAAGTATAACTTAAAAAATTAAATTCTTAATTCAGAGCAAAGTCCTGATTATGGCCCATTGAAAATTATATAATTAAAGCATAACAAATAAGACATAAAAGGAGTTAATAATATGACAGACGCTAATTTATATGTTAATGTGTGTATTTTTGTAATTATAAGCTATGCAATGCGCTACCCTGTAAAAGCAATTTTCAGAAAGCCGAAAGCCCACAAATATTCAGCAAATAATTGCCGGGTAAAACAAGTGTCGCACAGAAAAACGGCATAAAAACAAGACAGATTTTTAGGTCTGTCTTGTCGGTTATACTAGTATTAATTATTGACCGCCTTTTGCTGACGAGAAACCGCCTCGCAAAGCGAAACAAATATAATGAACAGCGGTGTTGTAATCGGCTGGGCGAGGTTTACAGTTGCCTGCACGGCGTAGCTGATAACAGATACGGCAAAAATAATTGCAAGCGGATTCTTTGCGGCGGACTTTATTGCACCTTTCAGCGCACCGAAAAGTATCGTAAGGTAAGAGGCAAGTCCCAAAATGCCCGTAGTTACAAGGTAGTTTATGTATTCGTTATGCGCACAGTTTGTGGAGCTGTCGCCGTAGTGCATAAGTCCCTCAAAATACGGCTCAAATACAGTGGCAAATGTGTCAGGGCCACTGCCGAACATCTTGTTATAAAATGAAAAGTCGCCGAATATCCAAAACGAGCGAATCCACATATAACCACGATGAGTGCCCCAGCTGTCATTGAATCGAAGAAAGCTTTTAAGAAAGCCGAGGTCGGTTTTTGTGTCTATCACGCTGAAATAATACACCGCAAAAAACATTGCACAAACAGAAAGCACAAAAATACTTCCTGTTATAATAGGTATAGCAATCGGCAGGGTTTTGTATGGAAATCTATAATCCGCAAAGTACAAAAGCGCAGTAATAACAGCAAATACGGCTATTACCGCCCATATTACATTTGAATATACAAGCAGACTTTGAAATTCAGAAATTCCCTTTGATTTGTCGCCCATAAAATACGAAAACAATCGAAGTGCTTTTCCGCTCAAAAGCATAATTGTTGTTGCAAGAAAAAATCTTTTTAGCCTTGCAACCTTGCGTGAAAACCATACAAGCAGTACGGCAAATACTGCCCCGAGTCCCAAAATTCCCGAATAGCTGTCGGCTGTCATCAGCGCCATATAGCCGAATGCTGAAGATATATAATAGATAATTCGGTGGTTGCGCTTGTTGCTCAATACAGAAAAGGCAATGGTAACAGGCATTACAACGCAGATAAAACTCGACATAAGATTTTTGTTGCCGATAGTAGAGGTAAAGTTTGCAATAGTTTGCTCATCGGTGAGCGTTGCAAACATTCCGAGAGGATCAATGTAAAAGCAGTTGAGAATATCAAGTAGGTAAATTATAATCGAACAGCCTGCAAGAGCCACAAAAACATAGCTTTTAAAGTGATAAAACCGAGTAATTAACAGATACACAACCGCATAATAAAGCATAAGGAATAAGCCGTTGTTTCTGCCGCTTATACCGAAAGATGCGTCATACGGATCTTGAGAAAAGACAGTTGATATTGTGCATACTAAAATGAAAGTGCCAAACGCATAGTCGGTGAAAGACAGCTTTTTGTACCATGGTACGGCTTTCTTTTCGTTTTTTGCGCTGGCTGAATCGGATTTAGTAACGGCAACAGCGCCGAGCATAAGCAGGAGCGCATCGGTTGCAAACAGAAAGAAATAATATTTATCGTGCCTTATGTTGTAATAATAATCAGTATAGAACAGCGGAAAAACCGTAAACATAACAAGCAAGAATATGTTTACAAACTTGTTCTTGGTAGTATATTTATTCTCAGGCAAACCGCTTGAGGAATTTAATTTAGTATTTTCAGACATATAATCACCCTTAAAATAGTGTAATCATATTTTATACCTCACAGCAATGTATGTCAATTAAAGAAAAACAAAAAATATTTTAAAAATCTGAAAAAATTTAAAAATAATTGTTGACAAATCGCACTTCGTGTTATATAATAATGGAGCTGATTAATTGAGGCAACAAAAATTAATAAATTTCGAGGTGTAACTCAGTTTGGTAGAGTGCTTGGTTTGGGACCAAGATGCCGCAGGTTCAAGTCCTGTCACCTCGACCACAGAAAAAGGGTGTTAGTACAAAAGTATTAATACCCTTTAGTGTTATATGTACAATCTTTCAGGACTTGAAGGCGAGCGTTAAGAAAACAGTCCGGTGGACTGTTTTTAGCGAGAGCGTTGATGATACTATGACTATGAACAAGCCGCAACAGGCGAGGTAGAAATTATTATAATAGTACAAACACTGTCACCTCGACCACAGAAAAAGGGTGTTAGTACAAAAGTATTAATACCCTTTAGTGTTATATATACAATCTTTCAGGACTTGAAGGCGAGCGTAAAGAAAACAGTCCGGTGGTAGCCTTGCGACCGCCGCCGGTGGCGGATAAAGGGAGCAAAGCGCTGTCTGAAATAAGGAGCATAAGGAAGTGTATTTATACACAACGCAATGCGACTATATTTCAGACGGTAAAACATTTTAGAGAGCGTTGATGATACTATGACTATGAACAAGCCACAACAGGCGAGGCAGAAATTATTATAATAGTACAAACACTGTCACCTCGACCACAGAAAAAGGGTGTTAGTACAATAGTATTAATACCCTTTAGTGTTATATGTACAACCTTTCAGGACTGCGCCCGAGCAAGGCGAGGAAGTGCCCTTGGGGTACGAGCGTTAAGAAAACAATAAAAATTATTTCTATGTGGTCGCATTATGAATTTTAGACCAAAGCACTTTGCGTAGATGCAGGGTGCTTTTTCTGTTCTGGGCATAAAACGAGCTATAACAAATTCGCATTTTTTAACATACTATTAAGGAAATGTTGAAAACTAAATTATGATATTTCAAGACAATGTAAGGATTATGTGTATTATTTGCAAATTCTTTAACAGAAAAATCGCAAAAATGCCTGCAAAATTCGTCACCTGAAAAATACACAATACTTGAAATATTGACAGTATAATGTTATAATGCAAAATAGATAATTATGTGTCAGAATTAAAATTTTACAGATTTGGAAGTGAGTTATTAAAGATGAGCAGATTTTTTAAGGACATCAAAAAATTCTTTAACTACACGGTATTTTCTTCAAAGGCGGAACTTAAGTCCGAAGTAGCGGGCTCTTTCTTGAGCTGGCTGTGGTGGATTCTCGATCCGTTCTTCTTTATGCTTGTGTATTCGTTTATCGCAATCCTTGTATTTAAGAGCGGCGAGCCGTATTTCCCGGTATTCGTATTTATCGGTCTTAACTGTTGGCAGTTCTTCAGCAAGGTTGTTAAAAGCTGCGTAAAAGTCGTGCAGTCCAAAAAGATGATTGTCACGAAAGTTTATATACCTAAGCACATATTTATTCTTGAAAAAATCGGTGTTTACGGCTTTAAAATGCTCGTATCCTATGCTCTTACGGTTCTTTTGATGATTATTTACCAAGTGCCTTTGAGCTGGCGTATGTTCTGGGCATTGCCGATTATGGTCCTTTTGGTGGTAATCACATTTGCTTGCAGTACAATTATGCTTCACTTTGGCGTATTTGTTGAGGACTTGCTCAATGTAATTACCATTGTTTTGCAGCTTGGTTTCTACATTTCAGGTATTTTCTATTCAATCGAAAATAAACTTGACGGTATTTTAGGTGAGCTTTTGATTAAATGTAATCCGATAGCTCTTATTATCTGCGATTTAAGACGAGTGCTTATTTATAATCAGGATCCACACTGGGTAGCATTGCTTGCGTGGTTTGTTGTTGGCATCGTTATCAGTGTTATTGGCATCAGAACGATTTATAAGCACGAAAACAGCTATGTAAAGGTGATTTAATTATGGGAGAATCAGCAATTTCAGTCAGAAATGTTAAAATTAAATACAGATGTTTTAAAAAGGTTTCGCTTTTAAAGTCTATTTTTGCACCGAGAAAGAATAAGAAAATTGAGTATTTTGAGGCTGTAAAGGGTGTTTCTTTTGAGGTTGAAAAGGGTCAGATTTTGGGTATTGTCGGCAAAAACGGCAGCGGTAAATCTACACTTCTTAAGGCAATCGCAGGCATTTTTTCACCTGATGAGGGCGAAATCGACTTGCACGGCCATTCAATTTCCTTGCTTTCTATCGGCGTTGGCTTTCAGAATAAGCTGAGCGGAAGAGAAAATATTTTCCTTTCGGGTATGCTTTTAGGCTTTGAAAGACCGCAAATTGAAGAAAAACTTGACGAAATCATTGAGTTTTCTGAGCTTGGCGACTTTATTGACCGTCCTGTAAAGACATATTCAAGCGGTATGTATTCAAAGCTCGCTTTCTCAATTACAGCTATTCTTGAAACCGAAATTATGCTTATTGACGAGGTTTTGAGCGTTGGTGACGCAAAGTTTAAAAAGAAGAGCTACGAAAAAATGCGCAGCCTTATTATGAATAAAGACAGAACGGTTGTTATTGTATCTCATAGCTCAGACACACTCAGAAAGCTTTGCGACAACATTCTTTGGCTGCACGAGGGCGAAGTTAAAATGCAGGGTACTACCGAGGAAGTATTGCCTTTGTACGAAGAATTTATGTCTTAATGGTGGGTTATGTCAAGATTTTTTGAAAAACTCAAAGATGTAAAGCCTAAGGATATACTTCATATTTTCCTGTTTATTTTCGCACTGCCTGTCGCACTTGTTTACAAGCGTTTCAGAAAAGATTTGTGGCTTGTGTGCGACAACGGTGTAGAGGCTACCGACAACGGCTTTTGCTTTTTTGAATATGTATGCAAAAATCATCCCGAACAGGATTGCGTTTATGCTGTTTATAAAAGCAGCGTGGACTATGAAAATGTTAAAAAGACAGGCAAAACCGTAAAGTACGGCAGTTTTGCGCATTGGATTTTGTACCTTACCGCAAAGGTAAACATAAGCTCGCAAAAAGGCGGCAAGCCAAACTATGCCGTTTGCTATCTGCTTGAGGTTTACGGAATTTTGCACAACAGCCGAGTTTTTTTACAGCATGGTGTAATTCTTACAAATATTGACTTTCTTTATTATAAAAACACAAAAATGAGTATGTTTGTTACCAGCACATACAGGGAGTGGGAGTATGTAAGCAACAATTACGGCTACCCCGAGGGTACTGTAAAGCTGCTCGGACTTCCTCGTTGGGACAAGCTTCACGATTTTAAAACAGTGCCTAATCAAATTCTTATTATGCCTACATGGCGAGATTGGATTGGTACGGACGCACTTTCAAAGAGCATTGAAGACGATAAAAAGGCTTTTTGCGAGAGCGATTATTTTAAAAATTGGAGTAAAATCATAAACAGCAAGCGGCTTGAAGAGATCTGCGAAAAGTACGGCTGTACTGTTATGTTTTACCCGCACAGGGATATGCAGAGATTTATCGACTGCTTTTCAAAGAGCAATCCTTACCTTACAATCTGCAAATATCCCGAATATACCGTGCAGGAGCTTATGAAAAGCTCGGCATTTATGATTACCGACTACTCAAGCGTGCAGATTGACTTTGCTTATATGAAAAAGCCGCTTGCGTATTTTCAGTTTGATTACGAAAGATTTTCAGAGCAGCATTACGGCAAAGGTTATTTTGACTATGCCGAAGACGGCTTCGGTCCTGTTTATAACGAAGAACAGGGACTTATGAACTATATAGAGCAGATGGCGCAGCGTTCGTTTGCGAACACAGAGCTTTATTTAAACAGACACAAGGAATTTTTTGATTTGTACGATACACAAAATTCAAAGAGAAATTACGAGGCTGTCAAAGAAAGATGGCAGTGAGGTTATGTATGGAAGATGAGAACACAAAGCCTATTGATTTTGTCATAATTTGGGTTGACGGAAACGATAAGCAATGGCAGGCAGAAAAAGCTAAATATGACGGCAAAACCATTACCAATGCAAACAGCGAGGTGCGTTTCAGAGATTGGGACAATCTTCAGTATTGGTTTAGGGGAGTGGAAAAGTTTGCCCCTTGGGTAAATAAAATCCATTTTGTCACATGGGGCCATTTGCCAAAGTGGCTTGATACCTCAAACCCAAAGCTAAGCATTGTAAACCATAAGGATTACATTCCAAAGGAGTATCTTCCAACCTTTAACTCGCACACTATTGAGCTTAATTTGCACCGCATAGAGGGACTTGCCGAGCAGTTTGTGTATTTTAATGACGATATGTTTATTACCGCACCGACTAAACCGGAGGACTTTTTCAAAGACGGCAAGCCTTGCGATACCTTTGCGCTTGACTGCATTTGCTTTAATAAGGACAGCGCAGGCTTTTTTAACGGCGCAGATGTTTCTATAATCAATGACCATTTTGATAAAGAAAAAGTTTTTAAGCGTGATTGGAAAAAATGGTACGACAGCAAAAACGGATTTAAAAACCATTTAAAAACAACTCTGTTGTTGCCTTGGCATTGGTTTCCGGGATTTTATTATCAGCACACACCGTCAAGTTTTATGAAATCAACCTTTGAAGAAATTTGGGAAAAGGAATTTGAAACGCTTGACGCAACCTGTAAGGATAAGTTCAGAAAAACAGGCAATGTAAACCAGTGGCTTATGAAGTTCTGGCAGTTGGCGGCAGGCAATTATACAGTCCGCAAGGACAGCTTTGCATACTGTTATCATGTCAAGGAGTATAATTATCCCGATTTGTGCAGGGACATTCCTTCACAAAAGCATAATATGATTTGTATTAACGATACAGCCGAAACTACGGATTTTGAGGTAAAAAAGCAGGGCGTCATTGATGCATTTGAAAAACTTTTGCCTGAAAAATCAACTTTTGAGCTGTAATTTCAGTTTATTTAATTTGCATTTTGCGGTTTCGGTAAAATTACCGAGGCATAAACCATATACTAAAGGAGTAATTTGATGGGTAGAAATTTTATATGGCTGTTTGGCGAAAATCTTGCCGCAACCTCAAATAATAACTCATATTATTTTTGGAAACAGGTAGTACGCCGCAGGGACGGTATAGACAAGTACATTGTACTTGAAAAAAATGCCGCCAATAAAGAAACCTACGCCTCTCTTTCTGACAAAGAAAAGAGTTTTGTTGTTTGGAAAAACACAGTAAAGCATTTTAAGATTTACTTAAATGCCGATATGTACTTTGTTTCTTTGAGTTACAAGGATATTACTCCTACAAAGCTCGGCTTTTTTAAGACAGACTTTTTCATAGAAAAGCCTCTTATTTACTTACAGCACGGCACACTCGGCATTAAAGCTATTGAATATAAGGGCTATGGCTACAATAATAATATGTTTCGTTTTTTGTATTACAACAAGAACATTAAGCCCACTCTTATGGATTACAATAAATTCAAAGATTATCAGCTTTACTACGGAATTTATCCGCCACGCTACATTGAGCTTGTAAAGCGCCACAAGGCATACCATGCACAGCCGCACAACGGCAAGAATATACTTTGGTTTATGACATGGAGAGAGTACCTTGGCGACAACTATATGACACAGATGCTTATGCATCAGATTAAGGGTGTGCTTTCAAGCCAAAAACTTGCCGATTATCTTGATAAAACAAATTCCGTTTTTACGGTTTGTTTGCACCAATTTTTTGATGAAGAGAAAATCGAAGAATTTAAGGAATGTGCAAAGACAGACAGAATCAAGTTTATTCATTCGCACAAAACAGATGTGCTTGACGAACTTGCGAAAAATGATGTTCTCATTACAGACTATTCTTCGGTAGGCTTTGACTTTACGGTGCTCAATAAGCCTGTAATTTTGTATCAGCCTGATTTGAAGAATTACCTTGCAAAGCGTAACCTTTATTGCGAGGTAGAGGAGCTTGAGCAGTATTCATATACAAAGGCGAGAGAGCTTGTAGATGTAATCGCCGATGAATCCTACTCTATAAATCAGTTCTTTAAGTCAAGACTTCCCGAGGAAATCGACTATGACTTTATCGAGAGCGGCGCTCATATTGACAGAATGTATGAGGAATTTTCTACAATTCAGAAGAACAAGGTTACATTCCTCGGCTACAATTTCTACGGTGTGGGCGGTACTGTTTTTGCTACTCGTTCGCTTGCAGAGGCTTTGCTTGAGAAAAATTACCTTGTAGAGCTTTTGTCGCTTAAATGTACGGCAAAGCCAAAGGAAATGCCTTACGGTTTACAGCTTACGGCACTTTATAAGGCAAATTCACGCCGTAAGATCGAGCTTTTAAAGCGTGGCTTTTTCAGATGGAAAGGACTTTACGGTCACCTTGACTGTGATTGCAGTAAGCAGAACCTTTCGCCGTACTCAGGTATGGCAATGAGGAAAAAACTTGAGAATATCAACAGTAAAACCGTAATTTCCACAAGAGAGTCGCTCCACCTTTTCCTTAATGACGCTACTTCTGAAAAGATAGAGGAGAAAATATACTTTTTCCATTGCACTGCGGCACTTGTAAACGAGCTTTTCCCTGATATTGTTAATAAAATGGAGAAAATCGACATTGGCAAGGCAGTATTTGTAAGTGAGGAAAACCGTCAGCTTTACCTTGATAAATTTAATTTCAAAAATTACAAGGATTATATCGTGCTTGGCAATACACTTGAGTCAAGCCGTAGTGTGGCAAGAGAGGATATAGGCGCAATAGAGGAGAATGTAAACTCCAACAACCCTGAAGAGCCACAGCGTGACTACTTCCTCGGTATGTATTTGCTCAGAATCAGCCACGAGCGTGAGGCTGATATTAACAACCTTATCGGCTTTGCAAAATATCTTAAAGAGCAAAAGGTTGACGATATTGTAATTGATGTTTACGGCACAGGTGATTATCTCAACGAGTTCCTCAATAAGATTTTTGACAACGAGGTGGAGGACTACATTTGCTATTGCGGCGAAACCTCGAACCCTAAAAATCAGATGAAAACTCACGATGCGGTTGTAGATTTCACACTCAATCATTCGTTTGGTATGCCGTACATTGAGGCAATACTCAACGGCAAAATGGTATATTGCACAGAGAACACAGGCTCAAGAGAAGTATTAAACGGCATTGACGGTTGTATCTATACTTCATATGAGGACTTGCTTAACAAAATCCGCAAGTTCCCTGAGGTTACAGACGATCAGCTCAGAGATAACTACGATAAAATCAGCAAGGTTTATTCCAGAGAAGTTCTCGGCGAAAAATTTGTTGAATTTCTTAAAAAATAATATTGTTATATCGGTAAATCGGCAACACTTAGCGGTGTTGTCGATTTTTAGTTTTTAGGTCAATGGTTTAGAAAAATGTAGTTTAATTTATTTTCAGTAGGGCACTAAGCAAGAAAAAAGCAAGACTATTCGTACCAAAAGACAAAAAAGTTTGGTCAACCTTTTCAAAGGTTGTGGGTGTGGGCAACGCCCACAAAACTTTAATCTATTGCAAATTTTTGATAGCCAAACGGCTCGCCGTTTGGTGGCTGAAACAAATGGCGTAAGTGATCCGCTGTTATTATTAAAGAAATTTTCATGAATCACCGCAAGCCTTTCTATCTCATAAAGAATACCCGTTTCCTCAAAAACTTCTTGCAAAACCGCACTTTCAGCACTTTCTCCCATATGAACTCCACTGCCGATAGAGTAGTAATCTTCATTTTCGTTGCCTGCAAATAGTACACATCCGTTTTCAATTATAATTGCCGCCGCTCTCTGTACCTGAACCAATGCCCCTCACAAGTAAAGCAACAGTCAAGCTCCTTTTCGTTATCTTTTCCGCTCATAATATCCTTCAATTTGAATTGTTTGCATAAATTGTAAAGGTAAAGTTAATCAATTTTTATTTTATAAAAAATTAAAATTCTACGAGCAAAGTCCTGATTATTGGACAGCTAAAATGATATAATTAATCAGAGTGTATTTAAGAGTAAATATAAATGTTAAATAAAAGCACATTAAATATATTTCTAATTATAATAATATATAAAAACAGGCTGTAAAAAAATAAAATTATGTTGATTTTATTGCAAAGAGGTGATATCATATAACAAAAAGGACTTTATATGACAACATTTAACAAGGGACGGAAATATGACAAAATAAAAAGGACCTGATAAATCAGATCCTTTAATCACACACTGTGATGGTTGCAAAAGCAACGATTTGAATAAATTTTTATTTGAACTCATAGTGTAATCTCATAAGGTATTGAGATTATCTAAATTATATATCTAAAAAATCAATTTGTCAATACAAAGGAGTTAATTTTATGAATGATTATTATGCAGGCTTTGATATGGGTACGGATTCTGTTGGCTGGGCGGTAACCGACCCTGACTATAATTTATGTAAATTCAAGGGCAATGCTATGTGGGGCATTAGACTTTTTGATGAAAGCAATACTGCCGAAGAGAGGAGGGGCTTTCGCACCTCAAGGCGAAGAACCGAAAGGAAAAGACAACGCATTGAATGGTTGCAAATGCTTTTTGATAATGAAATTGCTAAGAAAGATATAGCATTTTTTCAAAGACTTAAGGAAAGTAAATTATACCTTGAAGACAAGTCGACAGCTGTACCTTATGCGGTTTTCGCAGATGAAGATTTTACAGATGTAGATTACCATAATCTTTACCCGACTATTTATCATTTGCGTAAAGAGTTGATTTTGAGCAGTGAGCCACACGATGTAAGACTTGTTTACCTTGCGTTACACCATCTTATAAAGAACAGAGGTCACTTTTTGTTTGATAATATGGGCTCAGATTTTGAAAAAGAGTCATCATATGAAGTGCTTTTCTCTAATTTACAGGAGTACCTTTGTACCGAATATGAGCTTAGTCTTGAGTGTACCGACTGTACTCAAATTGCCGAGATTTTAAAGGATAAAACTAAGAGGAAAACCGCAAAATCATCCGAAATTTGCAAAATGCTTGGTATCAGTAAAAAAACTTACCCAAAGCAGACGGCGGTAATTTTACTTCTATGCGGACAATCTGTAAAGCTGGCAGATTTGTATGGTGACGATAGCTATAATAACGAAGAAAAGCCGTCAATTACTTTTGAAAAAGGATACGATGATAATGAAGAATATTATCGTGACTTGCTTTTAGAGCGTTTTGAGCTTATTGAAAAGGTAAAGGCTTTATATGATTGGGCAGTCCTTGCAGATATTCTAAAGGGAGAAAAGTATATTTCTTTTGCAAAGGTAAAGACCTATGAAGAACATAAGAGCGATTTACAGCAATTAAAGAGTTTTGTAAAAGAAAAATGCAAGTCGGAATACAATGAGATTTTCAGAGAAACAAAGGACAAACTTAACAATTACACAGCTTATTGTGGAAAATTTAAAGAGGACGGAAAAAACGGAGCTATTATTTACAGAACAAATCAAATTGATTTTTGCAAATATTTAAAGGGAAAATTTGATAAGCTTGATAAAACAGGCTATGAAAGTATGTTTGAAAAAATTGAAAACGCAAATTTTATGCCTAAAATAGTAATTAAGGATAACGGCGTAATTCCTATGCAGGTGAACAAAAGCGAGGTTAAGGCAATTCTTAAAAATGCGTCAGAATATCTTGATTTCTTAAATGATGCAGATGAAAACGGAGTTACCGTTGCGGATAAGATTTTGCAAATATTTGAATTTCGTATTCCATACTATGTTGGCCCTTTGAATAATAGTAGTGACAAGGCATGGCTTGTGCGCAAAGAGGGTAAAATATATCCATGGAATTTTAAGAGTGTTGTTGATGTGGATAAATCGGCAGAAGAATTTATAAATAATCTTACTGCAAAATGTACCTATTTGCCTGATAAAGATGTTATACCTAAAAACTCGATTTTGTACTGCAAATTTATGGTGCTTAACGAACTCAATAACTTAAAAATTGACGGCAAAAAACCTGATGTTAGCTTCAAGCAGGCAGTATTTAACGACCTGTTTATGCGCAGGAAAAAAGTTACACAAAAGGCGCTGAGGGATTACATTAAAGCTCAGACGGGCAACGCTCCCGAAATCACAGGAATTGACGGAGATTTTAAGGCGAATATGCGTTCTGCGCTGGAGCTTAGTATTTATAATTTAACAGAGCAGGATAAGGAAGACATAATCAAAGCTATAACTATTTTTGGCGATGACAAGAAGTTGTTAAAAAGACGAATAAAAATGAAGTTTTCCGATAAATTATCGGAAGATGAAATTAAGAAAATCTGCAAACTAAAATATAAAGATTGGGGAAGATTATCTCGTGAATTTTTAACAGAAATATATGACTTTGATACCACAACAGGCGAGTGCAAGGACAATATTATCAACACTCTTTGGAATACAAACGATAATCTTATGGAGCTGCTCGGCTCAAAATATAATTTTGCCAAAAGTGTAGAAAATGCAGTGTTGGGTTCTACACATAAAGCATCAATAGAAAAAATGATAGAGGATATGTATGTATCGCCAAAGGTTAAGCGCCCTGTATATCAGTCTATGAAAATTATGCAGGAAATCGTTAAGGTAAAAGGCGGTGCGCCTAAAAAGATTTTTGTTGAAATGACAAGACATGATGGCACAAAGGGTGATGCAGGTCGTACAAAATCAAGAAAAATACAACTTGAAGAACTCTATAAAAAATGCAAAGAGGACAGCGGAGAACTTTGGGAAGAACTTGAAAAAACAGAGGATGACAGATTTAAGCAGGACAAGTTGTACTTGTATTATACCCAAATGGGCAGGTGTATGTATTCTGGCGAAAGTATTGAGCTAAAGGATCTTTTCGCCAATAATCTTTATGATATTGATCATATTTTCCCTCGCTCAAAAATCAAAGATGACAGTCTTGATAATCGTGTGCTTGTAAAAAAGCAGATAAATGCTCATAAGGATAACGATTATCCTCTCGATGGCAGTACGAGAGAAAAGATGAAAAATCATTGGCAGTATTTGTATCAGCATAATTTTATATCAAAAAAGAAATACGAAAGATTGACCCGAGTTACTCCTCTTACAGATGATGAACTTTCGGATTTTATCGCAAGACAGCTCGTAGAAACTTCTCAATCAACAAAGGCGGTTGCAACATTGTTTAAAACTTTGTATCCGAATACAGAGATAGTTTATGTTAAGGCAGGTTTGGTAAGCGAATTTCGTAACGAGTATAAGTTTACTAAGTGCAGAGATGTCAACGATTTGCACCATGCAAAAGACGCATATCTCAATATAGTGGTGGGAAATGTTTACAATGTTCGCTACACACACAACAAATCTACATTTATCAAAGGCTTGCAGACTAAAAAGTACAGCCTAAATAAAATGTTCACATTTGAAACAAAGGGAACATGGGATATAGAAAATTCAAAATCTATTTCCACAGTTAAAAAGAGTATGCATAAGAATAATATTTTATTTACAAGATATTCTTATGTGCAGAAGGGCGGCTTGTTTAAAATCAATCCTTTAAAGAAAGGTAACGGACAAGCTCCTTTGAAAAAAGATTTGCCGTTAAGTGATATTAGTAAATATGGCGGATACGATAAGCCGACAGCAGCATATTTTTCATATGTTAAATACGATGGTAAAAAGGGCAAGGAATGTAGACAGTTCGTTGCTATTGATAATTATTTAAAGAAATACTATGAAGAAAATCCGACAGAATATCTTACTGCAAGGCTCGGACTAAAAAATCCTGTTGTGCTTATTCCAATAGTAAAATATAATTCGTGTATAGAAATTGACGGTTTCAGAGTACATATGAGTGCTAAAACAGGAAAATATATTTCCTGCAAGCCTGCAGCTCAGCTTGTCTTAGGCGCAGATAAGGAGGCTTATGTCAAGAAAATAAGTAAGTTATTGTCTAAACCCGAAGAATGGAAAATAACGAGCTTTGACGGAATAAGTGAAGATGAAAATATCGCTTTGTTTGATGCCTTTGTTGACAAGATGACAAATACCATTTTTAAAGTGAAATTTGCCGATATGGGAAGTAAAATCAGTTCTCATAGAGATAAATTTGTTTCGCTTGATGTCAGAAAGCAGTGTTATGTTTTAAGTGAAATTTTAAAAATAATACACTGTAATGTTGTTACAGGAGATTTAACATTTATTAATGAGGCTAAGAAAGCAGGGGCAATAAAATTTGGTATGGTAGTGACAGATTTAAAAGGCATCAATTCAATTAAGCTTATAAATCAATCTGTAACAGGTTTGTTTGAATCAAAAGTTGATTTATTAAATATTTGATAAAATAAAAGGAGGCGAGCAGCGGTGAGTTGGCGTACAGTTGTAATTACTAAAACTTCAAAGCTCGATTATAGTATGGGGCATTTGGTGGTGCGAGATGTTGAAAGCACTACAAAAATACATATCAGCGAAGTATGTGCAATGTTAATTTCTTTAATGAAATTAATAACTTGCGTGAGTGTTGCAACAGTATATGCGAAAGCTTGGCTAAAGAGTATGACTTCGATTTTTATTTTTGTAATAATATAGAAACATCTGCATTTTTAAAATTGTTTGCTTTTACACCACACAACGATTCTGAAAACAGCGCAGAACGATTGGTGAGATATTTGAAACTTCTTAAAAATTATCTTGGCATAAAATGTTTTCTGCTGCAAAATCTCCATTTGTATCTTAGTGACGAAGAAATAGAAATGATTTTATCATCGGCAGTTGCACATAATATTTGCATTGTAGATATAGAAAATTCTGTTCCTGCCAAAATTTCTAAATCAGAAAGTCTTATAGTAATTGATAAAGATTTATGCGAGATTGTTGACAAAAATTAGTTAATGTTTTACAATTATCTTATGAAATTACCATGCACATTATAGTGGGTGCATTTTATTTTCAATTTTGAGGTTTGAGAATAGTGTAATTTCATAAGGTAGTAAAACACTGCAGAAAGCGAGCAAAGCAACGATATTGTTTGAGAATAGTGTAATTTCATAAGGTAGTAAAACCTTGCTTATAAATAAAGCGTGATTTAATTCGTTTGAGAATAGTGTAATTTCATAAGGTAGTAAAACTACAACGGAAAGCATATGATTCAGGTCGAGGTTTGAGAATAGTGTAATTTCATAAGGTAGTAAAACCTCCTGCCATATACAGCATAGTGCAATATGGTTTGAGAATAGTGTAATTTCATAAGGTAGTAAGACTGTTATTTACAAATGCACAAAAGCCGGTTAGTTTGAGAATAGTGTAATTTCATAAGGTTTAATAAAGTGATAAATAATAAAATTATATTTCGCAAATTGCAGTAGCAATTTGCGTTATTTTTATATTAAACATATTATATAAAATTGTTGGTGAAATTTTGTAACAACGGGTTATTGCAAATAATTGTAAAAAATGATAAAATAATACATATTATACTATGTTTAAATAATATAATCTATACAAAATTGTGAATTTTTATAACGACTATGTAACGGTTATTCAGATGAAATCAAAAAAGGAGAGAGTACTATGGCAGAAACTAAACAGGAGTTTTATAAATGGCTTGATAGTTCTGTCCGTTCAGCCGATATTCCTCGTGTTAAAAAGCTATGCGATTTAGTTGATACATACAGTAAAAATAACAGAAAACTCGGCTATTCGCTATTTGAAGTTACCAACGCAGATGATGTATATAAGGTGATAAAAGTCGTTAATAAAGATGTGGTTTTTAGGGCAAGAAACAGTAGGCAAATTCAAAAAATTGATAGCGCCCTGAACGAATATTACCGATTTTTTATAAAATATATTTCGAGCTATGCTTTGGATAAGAAAAGTAATCCAAACATTGGCGATAAAACAGATAAAATTTCTTGTGCTGGTCAAACAGCCTTTTTTAATGCTCTTTTAGAGCAGTACAGAAAGATTTTGTCGGCTAATTATAAAAAAGGTTTTAGACTTAATGATAAATTAAGTCTTCGAAGATTTCGTATTCAATGGCAAAATACTTTTGAAACCGAGTTGCAGTATGATGATCAAACAATTTGTGATCATATTCAAAGCATAACCATTAAATATGGCAATATGGCGTATCTTCCCGAAGATATGCTTGGTGAAGCGGCAAAGCAGAGGTTGCTGAGATATATCAGTGACACTTTTGAAAGTGGCAAAAATATAATTTATTATGATTCGCTTTACCGCAATTTTGCAGACGATTTTGCACAAGGCAGAATAAATAGTGTTGATATGCTGAAAACATATCTTATATATATCAATCACTCAAATATGTATTTTTTAAAGAAAAACTACATTGCAAGCGGAGAAAATGTTGAGGCAGATGAGGCGCAGGAAATTCGTGATTTTTTAATATCAAGCGGAATGCCTGTAAAAACAGAGGACATTGTTTTGGCGCTTTCTCATATTTCAAACAGCAAAATAAAGAATATAATTTCGGGTTCAAACAGTGACGAGTTTATCAGAAATAAAAAGGGCGAGTATTTCCATGCAGATATTGTCGAGCTTACTCAGTATGAAATAGATTTAATTGCAAGGTGGATAAGCTTATCTATTGCAGATAAAAAGTATATGGGAGGCAAGGAACTTACCGATACTATCGAAAGTGAGTTGCCGTCTGTTATGGAGAGGTATCCGTATTTAACTGGTATTGGACTGAGAGATGTAATTGGCTATAAACTCAAAGATAGGTTTTCGTTCAAGGGTAAGATCATCAGCACTTTTGGCGAAAAATTATCTATGAGCGATGTTTTTGCAACATTTGCAAAAAATCACAATCATTTTACATTAGAACAGCTTGATATCTTAAAAGAAGATCTCGATACTTCTATTTATTTTGAGCCTGTATATGAAAATTCCTTGAGAATAAGTAAAGACGAGTTTGTTTCAAAATCGCAGGCGAAATTTGATGTTATCGCTACCGATAATGTATTGGAGCAATTTTGTATCGGAGATTATGTTAGCGTAAAAGATGTAGATTTATTTGGCGGATTTCCAAATGCCGGTTTTCCATGGAATCCATTTTTGTTGCAAAGCTATGTTGCGTTTTACAGCAAAAAATTTAAATTGATATACGGCGGTTTTACTGCAAAAAAAGCTGTTGGAGCAATTGTAAAAATAAGTGCAGAGATAAATACAATTGATGATGTTATTATAAGAGCCTTAGCTGATAGCAATATTTCTCTCAACAGTGATAATGCCTTACAGTATTTGTATGATTTGGGTTATATTGCTCGCAGAAGTTACAATAATATTGATTTTGTTGTATCAAAAGCAAAGCTGTATAGGGCGAGTAAAGGAGATTAATATGCTATGTACTCTTATAATTACGATGTTGAAACAGGCGGAATAATTCTTAATTCATCGCCACTGCATTTCAGCAAAGAACCAAGACCTGTTTATTACAAAGAACTCGATATACTCGGCTTTGATAAGCACTGGAAATACGAAAAAAATGACGAATACCCATATATGTGGGCTGAGGCAAACAACTATTTTTATCGTGGGCGAAAGGTAGCGAAAACAAGGGGCGGTTCTTGCTACACTGCTCCTGAAATAATAATTTTAGACACCCCCGAGCCGAACGGCGCACCTCTTAAATTTGTAGATGTTCCGGCAATGGTAGAAAAGAATCGAGAAATTTTAGAGGGCTTGGTACAGGATACAATTAAAAAAGTTTACAATACCTACATAAAGTACAAGGATAAGGTGGATATATTTTATGTCGCTTTTAGCGGTGGAAAGGATAGCATAGTTACACTTGATATTGTGCAGAGAGCTTTACCTCATAATGGCTTTATGGTTTTGTTTGGCGATACAGGAATGGAGTTTCCTGATACATACAATACTGTAACTAAAATTAAAGATTATTGTTTGCATAACAATATAACTTTTATAAAGTCAAAATCAAAATACTCACCTGACTATACATGGCAACAATTCGGACCACCGTCAAAGTTGACAAGGTGGTGTTGTAGTGTGCATAAAACAGTACCGCAAATATTAAAGTTGAGAGAATATACAGGGAAAACTAATTTTACAGGTATGGCTTTTGTAGGCGTGAGAGCAAGCGAAAGTGTATCAAGAAGTGAATATGACTATGTTAGTTTAGGTGAAAAGCATAAAGGTCAATATAGTTGCAATCCGATTTTGGAGTGGAATACGGCTGAATTGTTTTGTTACATTTATTCACAAAACTTGATGATTAATGATGCATACAAAAAAGGAAATAACCGAGCAGGCTGTTTGGTTTGTCCTAATGTATCCGAAAAAAATGCTTTTTTCAGAAGTGTATGTTATCCGTCAGAAGTTAATAAGTATATGACATTTATAACAGAAATGTATAAAGAAACATATCCGTCAGCAGATAGGATAAAAGAGTTTATGGAGCATACGGGTTGGAAAGCTCGTATGAACGGAAGAGATGTATCTGTAAATATTTCATGTAGTGAATCATCAACAAAAGACGAACAGATTATTAAAGTCCGTAATCCAAAGACAGATTGGAAAGAATGGATAAAAACAATAGGTGTTCTTGTATCAGAAAACTCACCGTATAAAGTAGCCTACAAAGGAAATGAGTATGAATTTAAAATTAATTTCTTGCCACAAGGAGGATATGATGTAATAATATCAAATCAGTTGGCAAAATCAGACCCTGTTTTTGTAAAACTATTAAAGAATGTATTTCACAAGGCAGGCTGTTGCATTGGCTGTCAAGAATGTGAGGCAGATTGTCATAACGGTTATATAAAAATGGATAACGGAAAGGTTACCGTTAGCAATTTATGTCACCATTGTTCTCAATGCCACAAGGTGGACAGAGGTTGTTTAATATACAAGTCATTGGAATTACCTAAAGGGGGAATAAAAATGAAAAGCAAGAGTTTAAACTGCTATTCCACACACGCACCAAAAATGGAATGGATAAAGCAGTATTTTACTTATAAGGACGAATTTGAAAGCAAAAATGATCTCGGTTCGCAGATGATTAGCTTTTTTAAAAGATTTTTGAGAGATGCAAAATTGATCGACGGTGATTTGTTTAGTGAAAACGCAAAGATTATTGATAATATTGGGTTAGAAAATCCCGTTTCATGGGGTATAATGCTTGTCAATTTAGTATATACTCCGCAAATTAATTGGTATGTACGAAATGTAGAAATGAATGAGATTTCAAAGAAAGAATATATAGTTTCAAAAATTGTTGATACAGGTGCAAATGAAAGGGCTGCAAGCGATATATTCAGATCTTTAACAAGATTTGCAGAGTTGCCTTTTAGCAATGTAGGTTTAGGATATTCTGTTAAAGAAAAGAACAGATCGGTAGCTTTATGCCGTACCCCTTGGCAGTCGCCTGATCCTCGTGTAATACTCTACTCGCTTTTTAAATTTGCCGAGGCATGTGGTGGGTATTATCAGTTTACACTTAGTCGATTGCTTAATTATAACATAGAAAGTGATGGAGTGAGTCCGTCACTGATTTTCGGACTTGATAAAGAGCAGATGGAGAAAATATTAACGGGTCTGTCTATAAATTATCCGGAGTACATTAACGCAACTTTTACACTCGACCTTGATAATATTACTTTGCGCAGTGATAAAACAGCAGATGATGTTTTATCATTATTTTGAGGAGGCAGGGCAATGCTTGATAAATATCGTGACTACTTTAATATAAATCCGGACTATTTTCCACAGGTAAATCTTAAAATTATAAACGATAATCCCAACCTTTGGAAAATGTTTTATCCGCACGAAACCTTTGTAAGACTTTTAAAAGACAGTATCAGCGTTATATCCCGCAAGCAAAAGGTGTCACTTTGGGTAGAGGGTGCATACGGTACAGGTAAATCTCATGCTGTACTTACTCTCAAAAAACTTTTAGAGGCGGGTGAGGAAGATACAAAAGAATATTTTGATAAATTTCACGAACAGCTTAGCAATGATCTGTTTAACAGCCTTCAGCAAATAAAAAACAGCGGTCAAAAAATTCTTACTGTTCACCGTTACGGTTCATCAAATATTTATAATGATGATGACCTTATATTTGGAATTCAGCAGAGTATTGCAAAGGCGTTAAATGATGAGAATTTGAGCGGTGGCAATAAAGCGTTAAAAGATTCAGTCATAAATTGGCTGTCGCAGGGTTGGGCAAAGAATACATTTAATGATTTGCTAAAAACAGAATATACCGATTTGTTCGGCGGTGATGATGTCGACACTGTTATTTCAAAGCTGAACACTTATACCGATGAGGCTCTTGAGGCACTTATGGGCAGAATTATGCGTGTAGGCAAAGAAAAGCAATTTTCAGCTCTCAAAATCAGTATTGATGACCTTATTGACTGGATAAAAGAAGTAATAAAGGAAAATAATTTAAAGGCCATTGTTTTTATATGGGACGAATTTACCGAGTATTTCAAAAATAATATGCGTGCTTTGACAGGCTTTCAAAAGATTGTTGATTTGAGCGGAAGTGATCCGTTTTATATGATTATAGTTACGCATAATGTTACCCATATTTTCCCCGAAAGCGATAAGGATTGGAAGAAAATTATGGGAAGATTTGTTCAGCCTATTTGTAATATAGAACTTCCCGAAAATATGGCTTTCCGCCTTATGGGAAAGGCTATGGAAATAAGTGAAGACCCTGTTATTCAAAGTAAATGGTTTGAAGACCGCAACGAACTTTACACAAGAACTAATGATACAAGAATACTTGTGAAGAATAAAGCAAAAATTAATGACGATGAGTTGAAAAATATACTTCCTATTCATCCGTATGCGGCACTTTTGCTAAAGCATATTTCATCTGCCTTTGATTCAAATCAGAGAAGTATGTTTGATTTTATTAAAAACGATCGTGGAGATGAAATCAAAGGCTTTCAGTGGTTTATTGATAATCACGGCCCATGTGACGAAAATCCTCTCTTAACAATAGATATGCTATGGGACTTTTTCTATGAAAAAGGAAAAGAATTTCTTTCTCACGATATAAGGTCTATTCTTGATTGCTTTTCTTTTGCAAAAAATAAAAACCTCAGCAATGATGAGGAGCGAGTGCTAAAAACCGTACTGCTTTTGCAGGCAATTTCTCAAAAAACAGGCGATTCTGTTGAATTGTTTATACCAAACGAGCGCAATTTAAACAATGCGTTTGAAGGCTCTGACCTTGAAAACGGCGAGGCTGCTCGTATTGCAAACAGACTTGTAAATTTGCAGGTGCTGTTTAAACGCCCTCTTCCCGGAGGAAAGGAGCAGTATTCGGCACTTATAAATTCCGTAAATACAGCAGAACTTGAAAATAAAAAGAAAGAAATGCTGCAAAAGCCAACAGCTCAGCTTTTGCAGGAAATGAATGTTTCGGAGGTGTTTTCACTTCAAGGAGCATTGCGCCTGAGATATGACCTTAGCTTTGTATCAAAAACAGATTTCAGAACGAAAATGAATGAGCTCAAAGTAAAAGAGGAGTCCGAAGATAATAAAATTATAGCTGTTGCAGCATTTGCCAAAGATGACGCAGAAAGCGTTGAAATTGACAAAATGATAAGAAATGCAATGAATGTTGAAAACTGTAATTTTGTATTTATAGATGCCGCAAGAACTCCGCTGGGCAAAGATTTGTTAAATCAGTATGCAGAGGCAATGAGTGAATCGGCGATACACCTCAAAGGTGACAGAGGCGTTGCAAATCAGTATGAATCAAACGCAAAAGAAATATTGAGAAAATGGCGAAATAAAATTGCAGACGGCGAATTTATTATATACAGCTCTGAATACAAAAACGGAGAAAGAGCAAACACCATTGATCAGGTTTACACTTGTTTGGAGAGAATTAACAGAAATAAATATCCGCAAGGTCTTGAAACATTTGGCACTGTAAACGCAACTATGTGGAATACAAATTATCTGCCTTCGGGTGTAGTTTGCGGAGCAGAGCAAAATTTATCGGGACAGTACCGCTCAAGCAACACTCAGACAAAGCTCGATAAATATATAGGCGATGATGCTTGGAATGTTGAGGAATATTGGATTAAAAAACCGTATTTACCTATCTCAAAAATGAAAATTGAGCTTAAAAATCTTATGGACAATGCCTTTGAAAAGAGCGGCCAAATTTCTATCAGAGAGGTATACTCTTTCTTTAGCGATAAAAACAGCAAGTACGGATTTATGCCTTGTAATTTAACCGCTTTTGTAATGGGATTTTTGCTGAAGGAATATGCCGACGGTTCTTTTAACTATACAGACGGTATTCACAATCAACCGCTCACAGTTGACAAGCTAAAGGAAATGGTATCTGATATAATTGGAAGTCATATGCCAAATTTATCTCGTTATAAAAGCTGCAAGGATACATATATTGCCTCTATGAAACCCGAGGAGAAAAAATTTAACGAGGCGTCGTCGAGAATATTTGGTATTCCACTTGTAAATTGCGTGTCTGTTGAAAGTACAAGAGATAAAATTCGCCAGAAGATGCGTGAGTGGGCATTTCCAATATGGGTATTAAAATATAATCTTGATAATTTAACTCTTAAAACCTCTGCCGATACCGTATCAAATCTAATTGATTTATTTGGCGGAATTGCAAATAATAATAACTATGCCGGCAGAGATACCGACAAGGAAATTGCCATTGATATAGGCAAAATATGCCTTGATAATGCAGACATAATTGACGATATGGTATTGCTCGTAAAAGACGATATGATTACCAAGGGTATGGATTGCTATCTTCATACATATTCAAATGGTGAACTTATTTCACTTGCCGGTGAAGTTGGAGATAACGGACAGTACATAAATCAACTTAAAGAAAAATTTAATGTGGATGCGGCAAATTGGGTGTGGAATACCGACACTGCCAATCAAAAAATTGACGAGGTTATAGTTGAGTACAAAATAATTGCAGAAAGCAATAAGGTACTGCCTAAAAATACTTCGTTTAGAACAACTGTAAAAGAATGGTGCGACCGTTGCTCGCTTATTCATATTTCTTATTTGTATGCAAAAAATTATTGGGGCAGTTTATCTGACTTTATGGAAGTTCTTTACACAATGAAAAAGTTGGGTAATCTTCCCGAAAATCAGAGAAATAAATTTTTAGAGCTATTGTCTTTATACGCAACTGATTTTAATGCCTTTTATAATAATCAGATAGAAATGTTCAAGCAGTCGTGCACATATATATTCGACCAATTTGACGATGAAGAAATCGGTGATATATTCAAAAAATTGCCGAGCGATATGTTTACTATGGAAAAGAAAGCGTATCAGTCAAAGGTTGAAGAAACCGCCGAAAAGTATGTAAATGAGCAGGGAATAGTAAAGCTAAGAAATATTTGGAAAAGCAAAACGGCAAGCGATAGTCCAATGCAGTGGTCTAAGGCGCACCGTACACCAATTTTATGTATGATTGACAGTAAAGACATACAGAACGCAAAATCTGCTTTTTATACTCTCAATAAAAAGCACCCTGATTCTGAGTCTGTAAGAAAGGCTACCGAATTTCTTGAAAGTGCAACTTTTTTCAACAGACTTAACGATGAAACAGCTATTGACAATGCTTTTCGCAATACTATTGTGAAGCAGTACAGTGTAATGCTTGAGGATCTAAACGAGGTACGATCAAGATTAGAAAAGGTTATGTCTGTTGATGTGTACGATTGGTTTGGAAATCCTGAGTTAGAGCGAAAACTATATGATATGGCGGATCATAAATATACCGAATCGGGTTGTGAAAAGGCACTTGAAAAAATTGACAATATGGATGTTGCCGAAGTTAAACAATATCTCAAAGAACTTATTCGCAGCAATATGGTGGTAGGTATGGAGATTATTAAAGGAAAGTAAGGGGATTTTCAAGATATGAAACTCGAGGACTGCATAAAGCGAATAGATAATTATATGCAAATTGATGATAGTCGCCCTCGACTTGTAGATATTCAAAATTGCGATGATATGAAAACTTTTTGCTCTCATTTCAGGGTTGGCTCAAATGTATTTAAAGATGTTGCCGATTACGCTAATTTTGACGAAAATCCCTCTGAGGCTGATTTGTATAATGATTTGCACAATCTTTCGGGCAATGTGTTTATTACAGGCTTTACTACTTTTTATAAACTCTTTGGCGAACAAAAACTAAAAGAGTTGCTTAAGAATTTGCTTTCGTTTACCACAATAAATATCCATTTGGTTGTGGTTTGCTACCAATGCAAAAAACAGCTTGACTTTTTAGATCCCCGTATGAGAAACTTGATTTATATTGCAGACGGCGACACCGGCGAAAATGTTAGGCTGGAGTTTTCTTCTTTGCCTAAGCAAACAACCAAGGAAACTTTATCGGCAAACGGTATTCAAAGTGTACCGTATTTTATAGAGAACCATAATATAAATCATTTGTATGTAAATACCAAAAAGAAAAAGAGCAATTATATCTACTCGCTTATAGATATTTGTGAGCAGAAAAATGCTTACAGCCTGCTTTGCTCTGTTGATTCCGCCACTAATGAATTATCGGAGTCTTTTGGTACAACAGCTCAATGGGAATATGCACTAAAAGAAATTTCAAAGCACAAGTCTTGGTATAGTTATGTTGCGGACACCTTTGGCGGAAGCTGCAATCTTGATTCGGCACTTACAAAGTGGGAAAAATACAACGATAACGAGCGTTGGATGTACTTTATATCGCTAAAACTTTTTGGCGAAAAAAACGGTATGTATTTATCAGCTGTTGCAAAAAATACAGATTACTTTGAGAATATTGAAAAGGAACTGTATCAGAAAATTTTAGATTTTCCTTATAGCGATAATAATTTTTGGAAGTGCTATAACGAGCGAAGACTTTTGATTAATTATATAGGTATATCTGATATACAGGTGGCAGACTATTGCGATTGGGTAGTGTCAAAGGGTAAAAATGCAATCTACTATTTGAGCGATATGACAAAAAGAGAAATTTATTTGATTTTTAAAACGCTCAACGATTACAGAGAAGATTATACAAAATCTGAAATTATGACCGCTCTTGAGCATACATATCCTGCCTTGTATCAGTATTTGCAAACCTATGATTATAAAAATCAATTACTAAACAATTATTTTGATTTATATAAATTTCAGAAAGTAGCAAATTATATTCAGCCTGAGTTTTTGCACATTGTTGAGGAACAGGCTTTGAAAAGAGATTACATAAGGCTGTTGCCCGCAAGGTGCGAAAAAACCGAGTCGATAGATGTTTCGAACACTTTGGTGTATTTTATGGATGCAATGGGTGTTGAATTTCTGTCTTTTATATTGGCAAAATGCAGAGAAAATAACTTGATTGCGTACACCACTCTGTGCCATTGCGAGCTGCCATCGGTAACGGCTAAAAACAAGGATTTTATAGATGTTTTTAAAAACCGAGGAGCTGATTTTGCAGGCTCTGACGAAAAAGTAAGTTTGATAGACGATGTAAAGCACCATGGCAGCAAGGATTGTGATTTGCCGAACGATGAAATACCGTCTTATCTTTCAAGAGAGTTAGAAATAATTGAAAGAACCGTAAAAAAATCAGCGACAGATTTGCAAAATTATAAAAAAGTAATATTGATTTCGGACCACGGCTCAAGCAGATTAGCTGTTATAAACAACAGTCAGAATAAATATAAAATGTGCGAAAACGGCGAACATTCGGGCAGGTGCTGCCGCAAAACTCGGGGAGATGAACCGCCGAGCTGCGCTATTGACAGCGAAGATTATTGGACTATTGCTAATTATGATTCTTTTAAAGGCGGTCGCATGGCAAGGTTTGAGGTGCATGGTGGAGCAACACTCGAAGAGGTGGTTGTGCCGATTATAGAAATTACAAAAGCACCTGCCGAATATGAATTTAAAATGCTGACAGAAAAAATCAAATTTAGCAAAAGAAAGAAAAATGCCCAAATTGTTATTTTTTCAAAATCTAAGATTGACGGAATTTCTGTTAGGATTTCAACGATTGATAAATTGTACTTTGCCAAATCTTCAAACGGACAGCAATTTACTGTATCAATTCCCGAACTGAAGAAGTCGGCTCAATATTCTGTTGATATTTATTTGCAGGACAACCTGCTCAAAAGCGGTCTGAAATTCTGCGCCGAAAACACCGATTTTAAGGAAAAAGATATACTGTAAGGGGTGTGTGATTTGATAGATAAGCTGAGAGAAAATTTTGACGAAATGGTTGTTTATAAAGATTTAAAAGAAATGAGTTTCTTAAAAACTTTAAAACTGCCGTCTTTTTTGCGTGACTGGGTTCTCAAAAAATTTGAAGATGAGGACGGAAGTTTTGATACAGAAGAATTGCTTGATTTTGTCAATACCTATATGCCACGAAAAGAAGCTTGGATAAGCATAAAGGAAAGAATAATTACAGGCTTTGAAAAGGTTAAGTTGCTCACAAAAATTGCAATCGATATTAGCATAAAAACAGGTGAGGTTTCTTTTTCGCTCCCTGAGTTCGGACTTGAAAGTAAAGAAACAATCATAGAGCCGTATGTGTGGGATAATGTAAAAGATGACTTGGTAAAAGGTTCTGATATATGGGGCGTGGTTGAGTTAGGTTACCGACTGCCCGATGATTCGGTAAAGCCTAAAATTCAGGGCAAAATTAAGCTTACCGACTTTACAAGTTTTTGCCCGTATGATATCAGCCTTGATTTTTATAAAGATGTAAGAAATGAATTTAACATATCGCAGTGGATAGATGTATTGCTTGGCGCAATGGATTATAATGCCGCAGGCTATAATGATGAGCATAGCAAGCTCGCAATGCTTATGCGTTTGTTGCCGTTTGTGGAAAAAAATCTAAATATCATAGAATTAGCGCCAAAGGGTACGGGTAAGTCTTATGTTTTCGGCAATGTGAGCAAATACGGATTGCTTACAGACGGTGGAAAGGTATCTCGTGCAAAAATGTTCTATGACAATCAAAAGAAAAATCCCGGCTATGTGGTGGGGCACGATTATGTAGCGATTGACGAGGTAAAGCTCGTACAATTCGGCGATGTAAACGAAATGCGCTCTGTAATGCAAGGATATATGGAACGAGGAAGATGTGATGTAAACGGTCATGAGGTAGTGTCTGATGCAGGTATAATTTTCCTCGGAAATATTGAGTCAGACAATATGGACGAGTACAAAAATATGCTTGTGGAGCTGCCGTCATTATTCAGAGAGAGCGCTCTTGTGGACAGAATGCATGGCTTTATCAGAGGTTGGGATATTCCGCCAATGCAGCCAAAACTGAAAATTTCAGGTTGGGCTTTGAATACAGAGTATTTCTGTTCGGTTCTCCATTTGTTGCGTGACGACATCAGCTATCGTGCAATAGTCGATAAAATTGTAGAGGTATCAGACGGTGCATACGAAAGGCATATTGAGGCAGTAAAGCGACTGACAACGGCATATTTAAAATTATTGTTTCCAAATGTCCGCACCGTTGAGGATATAAACAGGCGTTTATTTTTAAATTACTGCTTGCGCCCTGCGGTAAAAATGAGGGCGATTGTGCAGTTGCAGTTAGAGATACTTGACCCAAAGGAATACAAAACCGAAAGTAAAAAAATGCCTGTTTTCAAACTTAAAGAGGACTACTAATGAAAAAATATTGCATAAGCTGCGGATTACAAAATCTTGACAAAAATACTGTCGGTATCAATAAAAAACTCTTGGGCACACAGGCCGATACATTTTATTGCTTGGATTGTTTGGCTCAGTATTTGGATACAACGGTAGAGGATTTGCTCGATAAGATAGAAGAATTTAAAGACGAGGGTTGCAAATTATTTGAATAAGGCGGTGTTATAAATGATTTATGCCGATAATGCAGCTACAACAAAATTAGACTTAGATGCTTTTAATGCAATGCGCCCGTTTTTGCTTGAAGATTACAGCAATGCCTCTCAGCCTTATTCGTTTGCCAAAGCATCAAAAAAGGCGCTTAAAAACGCAAGGGAAAGTATAGCCAAATGTATTAATGCCGAACCTAATGAAATATTTTTTACTTCAGGAGGCACAGAAAGCGATAATTGGGCGCTCAAAGGAATTATGAATTTACACAAGCCAAACAGTGTAGTTATTACCTCTGAGTTTGAGCACCACGCAGTGCTTAATTCCTGCAAATATCTTGAAAGCTGCGGATACAAAGCAAAGTATATTCGCCCTACAAAAGAAGGCTTTATAACTCCAAAAAGCCTTAAAAGCGCAATATCAGAAAACGCAGTGCTTTCTTCGGTTATGATGGCAAATAACGAAATCGGAACAATTCAGCCGATAAAGGAATTGTGCGCCGTTGCCCATGAAAATGGTTTGATTTTTCATACCGATGCAGTGCAGGCATTAGGTCATATCAGAGTTGATGTAAAAGACTTAAATATTGATATGCTGTCATGTTCAGCGCATAAATTCAACGGGCCTAAGGGAATAGGTTTCCTTTATATTAAAAATGGAATTGAAATACAGCCGTATATAAACGGCGGCGCTCAAGAGGGCGGTATGCGTGGCGGAACGGAAAATATTAGTGCGGTAGTAGGAATGGCGAAAGCCTTGGAGAAAAATATTGCCGCAATAGCTGAGAATACAGAGCATTTGCAAAAATTGGAGAAAACAATAGTGCATTTGCTGAGCAGTGCAAAAATTGACTATATTCGCAATGGCGCACAACCGCAGATAAGCGGCAATCTCAGTCTTTCTTTTAGAGGTGCAGAAGGGGAAATGTTGTTGCACCGCCTTGATTTAATGGGAATAATGGTGTCAACGGGTTCGGCTTGCGACAGCCAAAATACACAAATTTCCCATGTACTGAAAGCTATCGCCGCACCTAATGAATATGCAAAGGGTACAATCCGAATATCTTTAGGCAAAGACAACACAACCGATGAGGCAGTAAAGATTGCTAAGGCATTAATACATATTTTAAAGGGAAAATAAACAATAATAGATGTAATAGTGTAGAAAATCAAGGTGATGATTTTGCACTATTCATAAAAATTATTGAAAATTCACTGCATTATGTTATAATATTACATATATTATATAGCGTGATAGCGTGGTGATAGCCTTTGGGTGAAAAGATCTATAATAAACTTGTTCGTGACCGCACTCCGGAAATAATCAGATCAAACGGAGATGAGTGTTCAATAGAAATTCTCGATGATGAAGAATATATTAAAATGTTGGACAAAATGCTTGACGAAGAAGTTGCAGAGTATCATGCAGATGACCTGTTCCTATAAGCCGTTGCTTTTGAAAGCATTTTTTAGATTTGCTGACGATGAGGGTAAGGCACAATTTTCTGATATTGTAGATTATTTTGATAAATTCTATAAAAAACGCAGAAATAATGGACTCGTTGCCGAGAAAAAGGGAAGTATTTATTCTTCAAATAATTGCAGTAAAAAACAGATTGAAAATAATATCCTACGCTTTCCGTTTAAACGATTCTATGATATGAATTTTATGGAAATCTCATGCAATCAAAAATACATATATTTAACCCCCAAAAATTTACAATTGCCTTTCCAAGTCGGATATAGAATATATCTTAACCGTTTGCGATACAAAGCTGGATGAATATTATAGGAATGTGTAAGTATAAAATAAAGGGATTGACGCAATTTGAATTTCTTGCGCATTCCCTTGTTTTCCTAAAGCAAAGATATTGTCTGTTCTTTAATATGATGTGCTTAGCTTTGCATATTATGAAGTATCAATCCGTTTGATAGTATGCTATTTGGTATTCTGATTTAGATACAAAATAAATATTAAATTTTCAAAAAATCCTTGACAAATTATGCGAAGTTTGATATAATACATCTTGTCTTGAAAATAAAATAGATATAGGGGTATAGCTCAGTTGGTAGAGCAGCGGTCTCCAAAACCGCGTGCCGAGGGTTCAAGTCCTTCTGCCCCTGCCACAAACAAGTCCTTGAAAATGGCTTAAACAAGCCGCTTTTGAGGATTTTTTCTTTTTCTGCTTATGGGCTTTCTAACACCATACCCCTTGTATTTCTAACACTTTTCTAACACTTCGTATTTTCACTTAATGATAATCATATCCTGCAAGGCGTTAGAAATATCATTTTTAGAAGTTTTGTTTGCGTGCGCATAAAAGTTTAATGTCGTTGCCGGACTGCTGTGACCTAACCAATCTCCGACTTGCACAGCGGAAAAATTCTTATCAAATAAATTACTTGCCGTACTGTGCCGCAAGTCGTGAAGTCTAACCATAGGCAAATCGCTTTCTTTAAGAATCTTGTGAAATTGCTTTGTAAGGTAGTTCGGCTGAATAACCTTACCATCTGCCCAAGTACAAACATAATTACTTTTGAAATAGTAATCACCCATTATGTCGGCTCGTTCTTCTTGTTGCTTTTTCTGCTCCTGCAAAATCTCAAAAACTTTATCCGTCATCGGTAAAGTGCGGTAGCTGCTTTCCGTTTTCGGCTTATCTGTGTAACTGCCGCCTACATTTTGTTGCAGCGTTTCAGCTACTGTTATTGTTCTTCGGTCAAAATCAATATATTGCCACTTTAAACCGAGTACTTCACTCCTGCGGAAACCATAAACAGCGGAAAGCTGAATTGGCAACTCTATTACATTCCCCTTAACAAGAATTAACAACTGTTCTAACTGTTTTGTATTTAAGAATTTTGCCTTGTACTTTTCGGATTTTGGAGTTTTTGCAGCGGAAGCCGGGTTGTATAATATCAATTCTCTATTTACCGCATCGGATAGTGCTTTACTGATATTCTGATGATGGTGCTTTATAGTTGTAGGCGATAAGCCAAGTTCTAATCTTGACTTATAATAATCTTCAAGATGTATGGCTTTCAGTTTTTGCAGCGGAATACGCTTGTCCTCAAAATACGGAATTATGTGGTTTTCCATATTCCCCTTATAACTGCGATATGTATTCGGGCGTACTTCTTTTTCGATTGATTTCAACCATCTTTTAAAATATTCCGATAACATAATATCGTTATAGGGAACGGAATATTTTTCAAATTCTGCAATCTGTTCTCGCAAAAACTTTTCTGCCTTCTTTTTGTTTCCCCTAATGTGCAAACCTGTATTTATCCACTTTTGCTTGCGTTTACCTTTTTCATCCTTCAGATTAAGTACAGCATACCATTTACCTGACTTCTCTTGCAGATTGCCTGTAATTGCCATACAATTATCTACTCCTTTCTTTGGCTTACAGTCAATCAATCTGATGGTTTAATTATATCATAGATTGACCGTTGTGTATATTCAAAATTTGATTATGTAGCTGTTTTAAGAAAATCAATTACATTTTCTTTTGGAATAATGTATTTTTTGCCAACTCGTATTGACTTTATCAATTTATTCTTTAATAAATCATAAACCGAGTTTCTGCCAATTTTCAACATCGTTTGTAAATCATCCGGAGTAACCACATCAGGGTATTCCGCAAATATTTCTTTATTATTCATTCTTTACCTCATTGTTTCACTTATAATTACGAAGGCACCCACATCACAAAGATGCGAGTGCCTTTGGTTTTAGTTATGTTGTTTTTTTATAGCTTTTAACAATGATTGAAATGCTTTCTTGTATTCTGCTGATTTTGATTTAGCATCACGCAGACTCTCTTCATAGTTTGCCTTGACTTCCTTTGCAGCAGCAAGCATTTCTTCATATTGCTTTTTTGTTTCCTCAACACTCTTATTTTGCTGGTCGAGATAATCAGCATATAACCTGATACAAGCTCTATATGTATTCAGTTCCTTAACAACAGCATAGAATAATTATTCTTTATATCAATGTAACGTTTCCAATCCCAAGTATATCCTTCAGATACACCCAAATCATATAATTCGGTAATAGGTTTATAAGAGCCACCTGTATCAAATTTATTATATGAATTTTCTACATACATTATTGTTAAGTTATAATCGCCTGAATATGTACCCGCATATTCAAAACAGCTACCTCGAAACATTAAGTCACCTCCTGCTATAACAAAAGCACCCACTTTTGATTAGCAGGTGCTTTATCAATTGTTTTATATAATATTTTTATTTCTTAACGCAATATTCATTACATTTTTTGTGGCTCTATTTACAATCTTGTCCGCCTCGGCTCTTAAGGCATTAACCGTTGATTGTGTAGCATCACCTTGAATATAGATTGGTGCAGAGTTTACAGTAATATCTCCTATATTCTTTTGACGGGAATTATTAACAATGTTTTTAGCCTTTCTGTCAATATTGCCCTGAATAGAATCAAAATAATTCAAATAGTTAAATTTGCTTGAAAGTTCTGTGATAAATCTCTGTGGGTCAGCCGAGAAATTAAAAAGATTATCCGTCATTTTGCTGCTGAACACTTGTGAGCCTTCTGGCATCATAGTATATTCTCCACTTTGTAATTTACCGAATATCGCTTCAAAACCATTTTCCTGTGTTACCGATAAACCACCATTAGAATTGCGTGTGCCCTTCGCATAATGCTTAATTGTGCCATAAATTGTAGCCGCACTTGCTGGAAATCTACCGCCATATTGATTTTCAATTCTTCGTAAAATATCTTGAATTGCCGAATCTTTATTGCTCAAACTTGATTCGTATCTTTTTCCTTGCCAATCATAATACCATTTGGCTTTATTAAGCTCACTCTCTTTATTTAATGCAGCAGAAATATTAGATACTGCTGTTTGTGCAGAATCACTCAAGCTGTCTAATTTAGTTTGCACACCGCTGATTTTATCTTCATATGATTGTATGCTATCTGCTATTGTATCTATGGCTGTATCAACTTCATATATACGAACTTGTAAATTATTGAGCAGATTAAATGTGTCAAGGTTAGCAATATTATAGTCTTGCATTGCTGACTGTGCAGAAGTCCACATATAGTTAAATTCTGCTTCACTTGTTGTTGTGTAAGTTTTACAATAATTAAGCAGATTACCATATAATGTGCCATTATCGTTGTCAATCATACTGCAAGCAGCTTTATATAAAGTGACTTCGTTATCAAGAAATTCATTAATTTTATCAATTTCACTATCGTAGTATTCGTCTGATGAATCTTTTAATTTATCAAGAGCATCAATACGAGAGTCAATCGAATGTTCATACAAAGAATCTGTCATATCTGAACTGCTTTCAGATAATGCATCAGTGGCTTCCTTTTGAGATTTCTTGCCAGCGCTACTATCATCAAGATTTGCTATTGAAGCTGCTAACGCATCTTTGGCGACAGTATTTTGTTTATCTGAAATTTCCTTGTTCCAATCATATTCATCTTTTTGTGCTTGCAAAAGTTCTTTTTGGGATTCAATAAGGTCATCAACGCTTTTCTTTTTATCCTCTAAAGATTTAATTTCATCTTCTTTGGTTTGCTTGATATACTTTTCAGTCCAATCAATTAAAGACTTAATAGAATCAATGGCATTTTCATAACCGCTTTTAATATCTTCAAGAGCGTTTTTCTTATCCTTAAGAGCGGAAGTTGCTTTATTGGTCTGATTTGTAAATTCATTGGTAGATGAATTTAAACTACTTAACCAACTATCATATACCGCCGCATAATTGGCAACTGTGCCAAAAGATTTTTGAAGACTTTCTGTATATACAGTTGCTCCGCTTTCGGCATCCTTTGTCTTTGCCAACATAAGATAATATTGCGTTGTGGTTGTAATTAAATCCTGCAAACTACCACTTTCAACCTGATAAGCGGTGGCATTAGCATAGGCTTGTGCTTCCTCTGCCGTCATAGCAAGTATGTTTTCATAAAGAGATTTAATTTGGTCAACAACAAGCATTTTTGCTTTTGCGGCTACATAATCCTTGTATGCTTGAGAGTTTAGATTGATTTGTCCGTTTTCGTCAATTAAGGCATTGATATATTCGGGTTCTAACTCTAATAGGGATTGCAGATTTTCTAATGAATAATAACCGTTTTTATTATAATTATCCATTATATCTGTTACGCTATTATAAGTATTTTTTAGGTTACTCAATGAATCTCTTAATAAAGTAATCTCGGATGTAACATTAGATATTTGTCTCGCACCACTTGATATATTTAGAATACTATCTTTCAAATTATTTAGTGCTGCAACATCATCATCGGTTTCCATATAGTTAAGTTTATTATTAAAATCTTCAACTATATCAGCATCAAGATGATTTAACAGAGAAACAATAGCTCCATCAAGATTATCCGCTTGACTCGCCAATTCAGGGGAATTATCAAATAGTTCAATTTTGTCGGATTCGGATAATTCACCATTTCTCAAATTTTTCAGAGCATCCGCTAATTTAGTTATTTTATCTTCATAATCCTTAACACTATTTTGAAAATCTTCTGTCGCTACAAGGTCTGAAAAATGGAATTTATCTTCTTCTGGGATTTCGTAATCGGCTACAGCTTGTTTCCATTTATCAAAATCGTAATTATCAATACCCCCATCTTTAAGATAGAACCAATCTTGATATTGGTGTATTTTTTCAGCTGTTTTAACGGCTTGGTCTATTGCATTATCGCCATTGAAAGTTGCACCAATTTTAAGATTAAGGTCATCTTCTCTTACACCACTAATAACATCATTGGCATACTCTTCTAACTCTTGGGGAGATAAAGTTCCTTTATAATTACCCTTATCATCTGTCATAATAGGGGTAAAGTTCATAGCTATTGAACCATCTTCGTTTGAAAAAGTAGAGGTAAATACGGTAGCCGTACTATTTGTATCAACATCCCAACCAGCCTTTTTCAGCTCGGAATTATCAACTGTCGGGCGGAGCGTAAGGTCAACTGTGCCGCCTTCAGATAAATTCTTTAACTGATTTTCAACATTGGCAGAAGTAAAATCAGTAGAAATTTTATATATTATATCTTTATCGGAATTAGATAAACTATCTATCCAATTATTAAAATCGTTGATTTCTTGCTTTGCTTCGTCTGAAAGTTCCGGAGTAGGGAATGTAAGTTCCGGAGTAGGGAAAGTCTCTATTCCGTTTGCTTTACTATTTGGGTTTGGAAAATTGAAATTATTTGTATCACTTTCAATAGATTTGCGGAATCTGTTTTTGACTTCTTCTGCGCCTTTTGCGGTATCGGAAGCAAATTTATCGTACCATTCATTATAGTATTTAGAAAATCCTTCAAGCGTACTTAAATAATTATCTACCTCTGTTTCGATAGCATCGCTACTTAATGCTTTATCCTTTATTGCTTGTGAAATCGTTTTATTATTGGTAATATTATCAATGATTTCTTGTCTGTATTTCTCGTAATCTTCAAGAGAATCAATATCAGCGTTATTGTTTGCAACCTCTGATGTTGTAAGTTCATCAAGCAATGTTTTTGCAGCTTCAACCTGTTTTGTGAATACGCCTTCTCCGCCTGTCAGAGCATCTTTAATTTCAACTAACTTTTTCCAGGTTTGATTATTGTTATAATCAAATCCGTCTGTATTTTCTAATGCATCTATGGCATCATCGATAGCATTGATTTTGTCCTGCAAAGTTAAATCCGCATTGAATATAAGTTTTGTAAATCTGTCACCAAAACTCAATATATATTCTTCATAATCAACAAAAGCACTGCCATAACCTTTTTCTTTCCAAACCTTATCAATAATTTCAGCGGCTTTATCTCTGTTTTCATCATCGCCCAAATAATCAAAGGCTATAACATTATTATCATCATTCCAGTCCGAAAAAATATTTCCTTCGTGGAATGCCTTTTTTGATGCTTCATCGGCAGCATCTACATAGGCTTTTTCAAAAGTAGAAATATTAGTCTGTAATTGTGTTGATTGTATATCCTTTAATTTTGCGAGTTCTTCATCAAGTTTGCCATTTACAAGGTCAAGATTATCTGCTTGCGCACCAACTAATTTAGTAATCTCATCTTGAATATCTTTAATTTCTGCTCTATTAGTCGAGTCAGTCATATCAGATTTAGCCAATTCTTTGTATTTTTCTATTAACTCTGATAAAGAATTTTGCTCATTAGATATATTTTCAATCTTTTCTCTTGATGCCTCTGCGACTTCCTTTGCTTGATTGTATGCTGTTTGTTCTGCGTTAATCAGTTCTCCGATTTTAGAAATTAAAGCAGAAATAGCCCAGCTGATACCCATTGTTACAACTGTATTTAATGCAGCGGATGCAACTCTTAATGCAATGGTCGCAACTTTTGCTTTAAGCAAATAAGCCGCATAACCGGATAATGAAGCGTTAGCACCGTTCAAGCTGCGCAAATACTGTGCCATTGATGATTTGCTATTTTGCAATGATTGATTATACGATGCTTGAAAACTTGCGGATTTAAAAGAAACATTATTGTATCTCTGCATTGCAAGTGACAATTCAGAGATTCTTGTTTTTGCTCCTGAAAGATTAGTTCCTAATAGTTGAATTTTGTTTGCATCATCAACGGTAAATATACCTTTATTCTTTATCAATGACAGTGCAGCGGCAATGCCGGCTAATAAGGTAGGGAGTGTACCGATAGCCTTTACGATATCATCGGTCGTATCTAATACATTTGCAAGTCCGTCCACTAATCCTCTTACAAATTTGGAATCTAATACATCGTTTGAAAGATATTGCCACGTTGTTTCAAGCTGTGCAATATGACCTTCTAACGAATTCAGATATTTTTTGTTTTCGGCGTATGCTGTGCCGGCAGAGTTATATGCTGCTTCGGTTGCTTTTTCAACATTGCCCCAGTTATTGATTAGAGCCTGAACCGCATTTGCCCTGTTTTTACCTGCAATGATTTCAAGCAAAGAAGCTCTGTTCGCATCTGATAATTCATCATATATTTTAGAAATATCAGCCATAACGTCATAAATATTTCTAAAGTTACCTTCATCATCAAAAATATTAACTTCGCCGTGAGTAAGATTTAATATTTGAGTTTGGACTTTAGAAATTGAATCAACATTATCATCAACTTCTTCTCCAAGTTCTTCGAGCTCACCTTTCATACCTCTTATACGCAAAGTCAAAATCTTTAAGGCAGTACCGGATGTTGAGCTATTTTGGAGTACTTCTTGAATACCGGTAAACATACCAGCGGCTTCTTGAATTGATGCCCCTCCTTGCGACAATACAGAGGCAGACTTTGACAAACCATCGCCAACATCAGCAGCGGATTCTGCAAATTCGTTGCCGAGTTTGTCATAAATATCCGTTATCATCTCAATGGCGGCAGTGGAGTCATTGTTGTTTAATTCAAGGAGTTGTTTCTCAAAACCTTTATAAGCCGTCACAAGATTTTCATTAGCTGTACTTTCATCAAGGTCAGTTACATTTTGATACATAGTTGAGATTTCAGCTAATTGTTCCGCTGTATCTGCATCAAAACCTAATCTTACCCATTCGGCTGTTGAGTTGATGATAGTATCAAGAGTTGAAGCATAGGCTTTTGCACCGCTAATCATATCCTCATATAGCTTATCATATTGACTATCGGTTAAATCTGTAACACGATAAAGTTCGGTCATAGCTGTATCAACATCAAGAACATTATCGTACATTGCCCTGATTGCTCTTGCTGACTCCATAAACAGCATTGTTGCACTGAAATAGGCACTTAACCTTTTTATTTGTGCCGATAATTTATCGCTGAAAGATAATGTGGATTTACCTGCTATTGTAGCCTCTTTGGTTATTGCCTGAAATTCAGCCTTAATACCGTTCAATCTTGTTGCATCACAAGTTTTTAGTTCTGCTTGCAGTTCTTGTATTCTTGTTCCAAATTCCTTTGCGGCAGCGGAATTTTTCTTCAACCACACATCCATTCCCATAGAAAGATTGTTCTTTTTCTGTTGAAGTGTCGATGCATTATTTGCTATTTTTTCTTGATTTGCAACTTCTTTTAACTCGTTTTTTATATGCTTTAATGTGTTTTCGTAATCCTGATATGCAGTTGTGAGTTGTTCAGGAGTTCGGGAGTTCTCCATAGCTCGCAAATTATTGTTTAGCTCCGCAGATAGAGAATTTATATTTGCGTATTCGCCTGAAAGTTTAGAAATTTGAACACTAATATCCGATATTTCAGACTTGAATTGACCGTTATTCATCTGAACGTTTATACTGTTAGCAAGATTATTTCTTGTGTCTTGCAATTTTGCATTCAGTTCTTGAAGTTTTAGTTCCGTATCTTCAATAACAGTTTGGATTCTGCCCATTTGGTCTGTATTCAAATGAACATCAAAAATCCGCTGTAACGCTTGATAATCAGCCCTTAATTGGTTTAGTTGCTGTGACAATACTGATATTTGATTTGTATTTTTGGTTGTGTCTAAACCGTTAAGTTTAATTGAAATGTTGCCGATTCTACGCTGTATATCAAGTAATTGTCGGTAAGCATATGTACCTTGATTTACCACATTATTAAATACATTATTTGTGTTATTTCCGTTTGAAAGATTTACACGGATATTATTTGCAGCGTTAATAAGTTCATCCAGTTCACGCCTTAATACAGTTAATCTTTGCAGGGCGTTGGTTGTATCAACATTTAAATTAAATTTCTTGTTTTGAAGCATATTAATTTGTTGCTCAAACTTTGAAGTATCAATTTTTGCGGTAATTCTTGCTTCAAAATTGCTCATATATATCACTTCCTTTACAAAAGAAAATAGCCAGCCCGAAGGCTGACTATAAAATCGTAGTTTTATTTACTTTTTTTATTGTTTTTTCGATGTCGCATATAATGTTCCCATTCACGACTTCCACGCTGTGCGTGTTCAGGCTTATTGTATATATGCTCAATCGGAGTAACAAAAGCCTTGAAATCCTTTTTCTTTGAATATTGCTTAACCAACATCAGATTGTCGGTTTTTGCCTTTATAACGGATATTTTCATCGTTCCGCCATATGTTGGCATATAGTATATTGGTTCATTATATTTAATCTTATCTTTATTTATCATTTTAATATATCCTCAATATTTTCTTGTAGTTTTTTAATCCCGTGGTCGTGTCTATACCGTTTTGCCGCAAGATAAACTTTACTTAAATCTGTAATATACATATTATCTTTAATACACTCATCACCCAAATACAAAGCATATATTTCCGGCTGATATACCTGTTGTGGTGTCATTTTCGCCCATCCACAGTATGGATGCAGCGGAAATATATTGAGTCGAAATCCCCACCGTTTGAAATCATATTCAATTTTTCTTGCTTCTTGAATGATTCTTTCTCTATGCTGCCGGTCTAACTCTTTTATCTTTTTGGTTTCAGGTTTCATCCGTAAAACCCTTCAGGAATTTCAGCCCATTTCGAGCCATTCCAGTATTTTGGCTTTAATGGGATAGTATATTCTTTGTTGCTCCACCGATATTGTATAGCCGCAGGATAAGAGGAAGGTATTCCATTTTTCAAATATGTATTGTATTTTGTGGTGCAATCAACATCTTTTTTATTCATTATATCTATTGTATATCCATCGGCAATTAAATTCTCATAATCAAAAATAGTAGCATTTACTGGAGTTCCACCATAGTTCACAACTTTAATGTGTTTATTATCTACATCTAAAATCAAATAATGATTATTATTCAAATTTTCTCTTATATAAAATCCTTGTTTAACTTCCATTGTTGTTATCCTCGCTATCAAGTTCATTATCAATTACTATAATTTTATATTTTTCTGCAAGAATGTCTAAATTGTGAATATACCAATATAATCGCTCTATTTTGGAATTGGAAATAGCCATATTCATAGGCGGACTCTTAATTTTTTCAATGTAAAGATTTTTGCCGTCAAATTCTCGACAAATGTAGTATTTCAACCTTCCATTTTTTATGTTATTGCGATTTTTCGCACTGTATAGTAATTTATTTGCGTAGTTGTACATTTGTCCTCCTTTGCTAAAAATAGGGTGTTTTTATTATGTTTTTCTCTCTGTCAATTATAATATTTTTCTCCGACTCCGAAAAATTTAGGCAATAAATCCTCGAATAATGGTTACTAATTCATCCCACCGAAAATCACCGAAAACAATCATATGTGGCGTATCAGTAAAGATAATTCTTGATTTGTCAATTCCATAATTGTATTACAATGCTTTGATTTGATAAGCCTATTTCACTTATGAATTTTTGATAAACCAGAGAAGAAGTGTAATAGGGTTATCGTACAATTCATTATTTAATTTTATACTATATCACATATATAAGAATCGTATTAAATAAGGAATTGTAAAAGGATTAAGACTATTCTTAAATATTTACCTATACCTCGACTTTTTACTATAATGTATTTTATTTAAGGTATAGGGCATAATCCCATTTGTTATTGATGATTGGTATATCTTAATTTTTATTTAACAAATAGGCTTATGCTTTATTTTTGTGCATAAAATAATCAATATTTAATTATTTATTAAGATACATAGAATAGATAACTCATCATTCAAAAAATGCCCGAAAACCCAGTATTTATAAGGCTTTCAGGTATTTTCGTGCGTTTACAAAATGTTGAGCTTATTTTACTTTAAAAAAGCCATAATCTCATATACAAACACTCAATAATTGAGTAGTTGTTCTTCCGATTTTACTTAAAACCGGCAAAAACATAGCGTTTACAAAATGTCGAGAAAATCACTCTTTGCAGAATGCTCCTAACACTTTAACCTTGTTGTAATTTGTGCCGCTATATAGGATGTGAGGTTTGACAAATATTCTTGAAGTCTTGCGGTCTAATCCGCTATAAGCAAATGCACAAAAAATTTTTTGTTTACCTTTTACATCGAATGTAATGTTTTTGTATATATTTAGCAACCTATTAAGTTGAGATATGTTATAGCCTATAACATTACAAAATTCCGCTAACGACAGAAACTGTATTTTGTCTAAATCCTTTTCCATTGGATTTTTACATAGAACATTATATTCAAGATTTATAAATGGCAACATCTTAAATATATAGCCTAAATGCTTATGATTTGATATATTAGTAGCCTTATATAATGTTCTTATACCTTTGATATAAAACTTTTGGTATGGATTATATTTTCCTCTTTGGCTTAATTTTCTTTTAATAAATATATCTGTGTTTGTAAATATCAATCCGTCATCTTGTTCTTGTATATATTTCGGATTGACTTCTTTCCAAAACTTTGTTACTACAGCCTTTGAAACACCCAGAATTTTGGCTAAATCTTTTCTTTCCATCGGTGTACGTTCCGTTAGCATTAACTTATTATCGCCGAAATGAGTATATGTATTTAGGTATATCAGCCTTGTAACGGTTTGAGGTAGCAAGTCCTTGAAATCTTCATCATTTGATATAAAAAAGAATTTACCTAAATCTTTATTCGATAATCGCCTTAACTCGTTTTGCTCTTTTAGTTTAAGATATTCAGCTTGTGCAACTATTTCATCAGGAGTCCGAATTTGCGAGCCGATAGGTACACACATCCAGACTGTTTCTGTGATTTCACCGGTTGAACGCTGTACTGCTTTTGTTTCACCGAAGGCATCTACGATATATTCATATCCTTTTAATTCACTCATTATTTTTTATTCTTTCCAATTTTTGAATTTGCCATTTATCAATACAATCTCTTAATGCCGGCGTATTTGCAAATAAAAAACGGTTACGGTTATCGGTTTCATTTGTCAATAATCTCAATAAAACAAAGCCGTGAAGCATCAGATAACCAGCCAAACGCTGGCTGTAAATCGTCATTAAACTTGTTTCTCTGTTGACCATTTTCTCACTATCCTTTCAGATTTTATCTCGTCAAAATATATCTCGTCCAATGTTCTAATACCGTTCTTGTAATCGGTATATGCCTTTTTAGTAATCCAAACAAAAATTATAGCATTATCTTTTTCAAAGGCTATACAGCGGTATTCTTCTTCCCATTTGTTATCTTTACGTATCTCATCAATATAGTTATTGTATTCTGTAAAGTCATTACTTACTTTTGCATCATCTAACAATTTGTGGGCTTTCAGATGTTCAGAGTGTGTCATCCATATTAAATTGATGAAATTGTTATTAAAAATGTCTCCGTCAATGTGATGCACCTCATTTTTTAGTTTTCCATTTTCGCACCAAGTAAAAGCAACTAATACGTGTGTTCTTTCAGGGAATGATTTATTGTTGGCTCTTATATTCACCTGCAAATAATCGTGAGCCGCTTTATTTTGACTTAATTCTCTGCGATATGTTAAATCTAACACTCTTCCTTTGTTTGTAACTCCATATTGGCATCGGCTTTTATATTTTAACGGCTCTTTAATGCTGTTTGGATTGTGGAAACTTTCAATGAATTTAACAGACTCGTCAAAGTCAAGTTCCATATTTCCGAATGGAGAATATATACTTCTTGCAGTTATTTTTCCGTCCTTGAAATCTTTAACTTGATTTCTATTTAGCAATATTGTTGTTTCTCCGAATATATCTAACTGATGCTTTTTAATTGCTGTGTAAATTTTTGCTTTTGCCTTTTTTAACGCCAATTTGTATTGCTCATCTTTTTTGTCTGCATTTTCAAATTCTGTGCTGATTAAAAATTCCGCAGCCTCTTTCACTTTGATTAAATTATTTTCTCTGTTTTGCATTTTTGATATTCCTTTCATTTTGATATTTTGATGTGATTTGTTAAAATCCGTACTTTGTCAAATAATCGTTAATTCGTTCATCAACTTCTTTTGAAAAGTTAAGAGTTCCTTTTTTACAAGCGTAAAAGTAGGATGCTGATATTCCTACTTTTCGACAGAATGAAGTAATAGGAATCCCTAACTCATCAAGCATTTTTTGACATCTTTCAATTAAGCTCATATATTGTCCTCCTATTCCAAATTTTACACATATATTTATGTTTATATGTGTGTAAAAAATATAAAGAAGGGAGATATTTTATTTTATGTCCGATTTTAGAGCGAGATTATTTTTGTTTTCTCTATCTCCCTTCCATTAGACCAAAAAAGGAGTTTTCAAAAAAAAGCCTTTATTATAGGCGTTTTTACGGTTTTATGTCTTTAACTTTTGCTTTCTAAACCGTTACGCTTTCTTTCTCTGTATCGTCTTGCTCGTTCTCTTGCAGCTGCTTTGTTAGCATTGATTTGACAGTCTATACATCTAACTTCTCGATTATGCCAAGCCTCAAATTCACAGCCACAGTCAATGCAGATTTTAATTTTATCTTCATAAAATGTTTTATGTTTATCCTTGCACTTGTCACAATATTTTCTGTTCTTCTGTTTACTGTTTTTAATCAATTCTCCACATTTTGCACAGTGTATGTATTCATAATCTCGCCAGGCTGAAAAATAGCAGTTTAATACAGCAACAACTACTTTTATTTCGGAAAATGTTGGTAAATCTACATCAGTAAGAGTATCATCTGATAACCGATTAGATAAATAATATAACATATTATCTATTTTTTGTATTCTCTGCCTATTGCTTAAAACTGCCCATTCTTCTTTATTGAACCAGCCTTCTTCTTTTGTTTTTGGTATAAACGAGAAATTATCCATTCCAATTTTTCTTAAAACTGAATTACATCTTTCAACAACTGTTTTTGGATTGATTTTTAGCTTTTCCGATATTGTATCAATATAGCATCTTTTTTTAATCATCTTACTGTTCACATCAAGTAAACATTTGGAATCATAAAATTTGCAGTCTGTGCAACTTGTTCTGAATGGAATATCAGGCATAACAAGCAACTCCTATTGCTTCCGCTTGCTTTTGACATTCAGCGGCATACTTCGGATATACAGAGGCTATCTTATCAAGTACGGCTTTTTTGAATACAAAATATGCTTTATCTTTGCCGATTTTGCCTTTTAGGTTTTCTATGGTTTGGTCATACTTTACTAAATTATGTCGAATATAATTTACTATCCATCTTGCTAAAGTATAATCGTCAATATTATTACAATTAACCCGATGTTCATAAAAAGTTCCTCGCATATCGTCTTGATAGCTATACCATGAATTTTTAGCCGCAACCGTCTTTTTGATAAGTTTATCATCGGGTATTACTTTGATTTCTATATTTTCAACCAATTTGTTTATTTCATTTAATAATAAATTTTCCTTTGTCTTTGCCGCTGATTTCGCTGCATTTTTCCTTTTACTTGCTTTCTCCAATGCCCTTTTAAAATCTTCCGTTTCCATTATTTCAAGCACTTTTCCTTGCTCCCATAATTTCATAGGGGCGGCACACTTGTAATGCGGATTCGGTCTTTCCGTTGGTTCAGGCAACAGGTTTTTAATCATTGTTTTTGTCCAACCCATCGCAAGGATTGTTGACTGTGTAATCATTTGACTTTTTCCGTTCATTTTTTTGCTCCTTTGAAAAAATTTTACATTTGAATTTTTGGAAATATAAATTGATTAAATCAACTCTTTTTTGAAAATTTCCGCATAAACGCAAAAAAGGCTATGCAGAATTGAATACAGAATCAAATCAATATCAAGTCTAATTTTTTCAAAATATAGACTTGGTATGATTTTTTTTATTAGCCAAAATCGGCTAACATTCTATACTCAATCAAGCACAGCCTTAACATACTTAAATATGAAGGAAATCACTCCGCACATTGCGGTTAAGATTGATTTAATTTTCTTTATTATAACATATCTTTTTGATTTGTCAATAGCAAAAATCAAAAATATTGTATAGTATCAATAAATTTATAGTGCAACATAGGTTGTAACTATGTCAATAGTAACCAATAGTTTGATATGCGGAATTTCCATACAGCAATAATACGCCTTTATGTATAGTATTACTTATATACTATTCATTATTCTTATAGAAATTAAGAATAATATTGATTTACATACAATTCCTTATTTAATACGATTCTTATATATATTATTGTATTATATATAAATAAGAAATTGTATGAGATAAACCAATTTGCTTCTATATGGTTAATCATATAGTAATGATGCACAAATAGGTTTATCTTTATTTGAATAATACTATTATTGAATTGATGAAATCAGGAATTGTCTTTACTGAACCGCCCAGAATTGATACAAATTTTACGACAATAAAATCATCGTGTTATTCCGATTGTATCGCATTATTTTGTTAGTAATGAAATTTTACAAATAAGCATAAAAATCCCCATACAGGTCAATTCTCGGATTGTATGGGGCATTCTAATTTATTTGTTATCGCAGCGGAATAAGTAATCATCTCATCCAAAATTAAAATATTTATATAAAACAACGAGGACTTGAATAAATCCAAGTCCCCTTTAAGCTATATTAGCGAGTTCCAAAGTAAACCTCGAAACCCTTTAAACAACATCGCCACAATGTTATTATAGCATTATTAGTTTATGTTTGTCAATACAGTTTATTCAATTTATTTTATGCCGTTTTCTTGTAACTTGCTACTTATTTCTCTTAATATAGAATTACTAACGCTCCCTATTTTACTGCTAAAATCTATTCTTATGATACTAATAGGTGTAATTCTTGTTACATTAGTCCACCTTTCTCTTATAGGGAAATTATATACCTGTGGAACATTAACATTGACATTTTCTAATGCTTGTGTAGGCTTTTGAGAAGATAACGGAATAACAATAAGAGTTTTACCGCAATTCTTTATTACGATGGCTGGATGTTTTCCGCCAAATTCCGCACCTACATTATAACCAAATTCAACCCATACAACATTACCTCTCCTTAATAACACACTGCTAATTATTATATTTACAGCATCATTGGGTATGTTGCTTTTACGAGCATTTAGAACATATTGATTATGTTCATCGTCAAATCTATAGTATGTATTTATTATCGCTTTTTTATCTGGATAAAGATAATCATAGATAAATTTTGAAACGACTCCAGGTATAGCAGCTTTAGGAAATTCAAAATTATTTTCAGATAAAATCATTTTACACTTATCCGAAAGCCATTTGTTATAATTAGTAGCAGTTTTATATCCATTATTATCTTGTGGTTGTTTTATTTGAAACTCTGTTATAGATTGTATCAACTTTTGATAGCTTTCAAGAGCGTTTTCTTTTGTAAATGTCCTTGCCATAATTTTACATCCTTTGATTTGTTGTTTTATGAGTTATTTGAAATTATTTCTAATCCTCAAAATTTTTTTCTTCAACTCTTGCAAGCTCTGCGGAGTTGGAAATATTTAGTTTGTTTTCTAAAGCAAAAATCTGCATCTCCGTTTTAATTGTTGATTCTCTAATTGCTCAAAATTATTTCTTATCATCAAAAAAAATTTCTTGCTTATCATCTATATATGACATAATATCTCCGGGTTGACATCCTAATGCTCTACACAATTTTTCAATGGTTTCAGTCGTTACGCTTTTACCATTTTTCAATGCTGATAATGCACTTTGAGATATTATATTTTCTTTTCTTATTCTATATGTTGTTAGACCTTTTTTTTTCATCAATATAAATAATTTTTCATAGCTTAATGACATATTATGCTCCTTTCTGGGCTGAAATTTATAAGCCCTCTATTCCACTATACACATTATAGCACAAATATGCACGGATTTCAATGTACAAATTATACATTAAATTCGGTGAATGTTTGTGCAGTTTAACACATTGACTATTCACGGATTTCGGTGTATAATATAGACAGTGAAAGGGAAAGCGAACACCCGATGACAAACGGCTCGTTATCTTGCGATTACGTTACACCTGACAGCGCATAAGACAGGGCAAGGCAAGCGGCGCAAATAAAAAATTAAAGGAGATTACAAATTATGAGCATTAATGAAATGGAAAAGAAAATCGTAGCATTAAAGGAATGGGAGGAGCTTTTAGAGGAAGCAAAGGCACAGGTTGAAAGCCTTAAGAACGAAATCAAAGCCGAAATGCTTGCACGCAATACCGAGGAAATGACCGCAGGGCGTTATATTTGCCACTGGACTTCCGTTCTTTCAAACAGATTTGACACAACGACATTCAAAAAGGAACACGCTGAAATGTACAAGCAGTACATAAAGCAGACATCAAGCCGTAGATTTTCAATAGCTTAATGAAAAGCCCTTGCTAAAACCGGCAAGTTAAAAGCAAGGGCAAGCAACCACACCAAACCAGCGGAGCAGTTACATAGATATTATAATCGTAGCTGCTCCCAAAATCAATAAAAAGGAGCATAAAAAAATGAAATGGTTTAACAATCCTTCAACGCTTGAAGAATTAAAACAGCAGTATAAAAAACTTGCATTAAAACATCATCCCGATTTAGGCGGAAATACATCCGATATGCAGGAAATCAATAACGAGTATGATTTACTCTTTGCAAGGTTAAAGAACACACACGCAACAGCAGAGGGCAAGACATACACGGCAAGCAAGGAAACAACCGAAACGCCGGACGAATTCAAAAATATAATAAATGCTCTTATAAATCTTGACGGCATCAATATTGAGCTGTGCGGCTCTTGGTTATGGATTACCGGCAACACAAAAGAACATAAAGAAGTATTAAAGGGTTTACATTTCAGATGGAGCAAGTCAAAATGTGCTTGGTATTACCACACAGCAGACTACAAGAAATCAAGCAAGAAAACATATTCACTCGATGAAATCCGTGACCTTTACGGCAGCGAAACAATTAAATCAGAGCCACAATTAAAATTAGCAATCATTTAATAATTAGAGCTGTGCTAACGGCTTGACGGGCAATAATTCACCGAGAAAGGATATTCACACTATGAAAAGATTTTTTGCTAAATTCAAAGAAAACAACAACGAGATTTTAATTTTTGATTCAGAAACAGCCCGTGATGCGTGGGTTAATTACAATGATGAATTTTCGCAGACTATGGGAACGACTGCGGAAAACGCTTTTTTCAAACGGCAAGCAATAACCGAAAAGAAAGCACTTGTACTTGCCGGCAATGCTTTTGATGACAGAGATAATTATTCTATGAATGAAATTGATAATTGTGTTGTGATTTGTTTACCGTCAAGAATTGCTAAAGAGGTTTTAGAATCACATAGATACAAGATATTATGTGATAAGTTTTCAGAACTTCAAAACGCAATCAATAATGCACAATAATTCTATACTTAATAGCTGTGCTAACGGCATTACGGGCAGGAGGTATATTAAATGAATATCATAGTATTTTTAATTATTCTTTTGTGGCTTGCTTTTAATTGCATTGTTTCAAAAGCTATGACTACAAAAGAAATGCAAACAAAATTTGTTGACGGTCAGAATGTTGTCGGCAAAATTGCAACAAATATCTTTTATGCACTGGCTTGGTTCTTAAAACTCTTGAAGATAACAATAATTAAGACAGTCAAATAAATATATAATTATGGCGGTTGAAATATGCCGCCTAATATTTGCATTATTAAATACAAATAGGGTACACTTTATTTTTACATTTAGATGGTATAATATAATTGTAAAAATAGAATTGCAAAAACATTTATTTTACATTTTGTAAAGCACATTATAATATTAAATTTACATTGCAGGAGGTACAATATGCAAATAGCTTATATTAGAGTATCAAGCATAGACCAGAACGAGCAGCGGCAAATTGAAGCTATGCAGCGGTACAATATAGAAAAGTGGTTCATTGAAAAGGTATCAGGCAAAGACACAAACCGCCCAAAATTAAAAGAAATGCTTGACTTTGCAAGAGAGGGCGACACGATACATATACACGACTTTTCAAGGCTTGCACGGTCAACAAAAGATTTACTTGACATTGTGGAACTACTAAACAGTAAAGGAATTACACTAATAAGCAACAAAGAAAACATTGACAGTAGCACACCGACCGGAAAGTTAATGCTTACAATGATAGGGGCAATTAACGAATTCGAGCGTACAAACCTATTAGAGAGACAAAAAGAGGGTATAGCCATTGCAAAGCGTGAAGGTAAATATAAAGGGCGTAAAGCTGTATCAATCCCGGATTTTAATAAACATTATCAAAGATATATTTCAAGAGAAATAAGCAAATCAGAGCTTGCAAAAGAATTAAATATCAGCCGTCCGACACTTGACAAACTCATAAAAGAATATCAACAACAATAATAAATAGTATAAGATTTGCAGCGGTAATATTATATCGCTGCTTATTCTTTGTATATGGTGGGTAGGTTGCATATGGTGGGGGTAGTTTACATTTTGAAATAAAAATCCGCCTATCCGTATAGTATAATGTGCTACTCTTCACTCTAACCGAGATTTCAAAGGAGACAGAAAATGTTAATAATCCATAATTACAACTTGATAATTAAAAAAACGAATGAGAAACCAATAGTAATTAAAAAACATAGTCTTTCATTTAGTATTCCATTAGAACAAATATTATATATAACGGTTCAAAATCTTGATTATCCTGTAATTTGTCCGTTTTGCAATCAAGAAATAAAAATCCGAGATAGCAAACGCAGATATATAAAAGAAAGGTATATCTGCAAATACCTTGCACCGAATCAAAAAAGGTTTACCAATAACAACAAAAACACTTGATACTTTATGCTTTATTCTTAACTGTGAGGTTGAGGACATAATCGCACACGATAAAACTAAATAAATTTACAGCGGCAATACATAAAGTTGCCTTATAGTCTTTTTCCTTTGCAAACTATTATTTAACAAACGAAAAAGAATATAAAAATCAGATTGATTGACCGGATTAACCTATAAAATCTTTCTAACACAATTTTAGTTTTTTTCTAACACTTTTTCTAACACTTTTGCAGAAAAAATGCAGCGTAATATAAATGTGTTTCTAAAAAAAGTAATAAAATCAGAGTTTTATTGCACTTTTTCAACTATATAACATAAAATAACACAAGATAAACTCTTGTAAAAATATGTTTTTGCGTCTCCAAAACCGCGTGCCGAGGGTTCAAGTCCTTCTGCCCCTGCCATAAGAGGGTAACAAAATAGATATCACCCCGAAAAAGCTCGATTTTATCGGGCTTTTTTGCATTTTATAAAGTGATTTTTTGAATAGGAAAAAATAGATGTCAAAGCAGATTTTTGACTGACTTTCAGGATTTGAACCCCCGAAAATCGGTTTTCCTTACTCTCCTATAAAATTTAATAAAGTCTTATCAGAGTCAATTTTATAGAAATATAGAATTGGCTCTTTTTTATTTACGGCAATCGTTTTAATTTTATTGATTAGAACGGTTGCCTTTTTTATTTGCAAAAAATTTGAAAGGAATGATTGTAAATGTATTTTACCGACACACCCGAACTCAGGAAGTTTGAAAGAGAAATGCAACAGAAACCTAATTTTGATTGGCGCAATGATAATTGCGATGAAAATATTAATGCACATTTCTCTGATGACAAAAATTATGACACAGACAAAAATAAGAAAGACGGTGGTTGATTTTATGAAAACAAAAATAAGAAGTCCTACAAAACGAGTTACATTAATAACTAAAAAATTTAGGAGTGATTAAATTGAATAAATACGACAGACAGCGCAGAATCGCTGAAAGCACAAAGAAATTGTATCCGCCAGGTACAAGAATTGAGCTTATCAGTATGAAAGACCCTTACGCACCTGTTCTAGCAGGAACAAGAGGAACAGTAAAATTTGTTGATTCAATGGGAACGATATTCCCCGAGTGGGACAATGGTCGTTCACTTGGAGTCGTTCCTGGAGAGGATTCATTCAGAAAGCTTACGCAGGAAGAAATAGAAGCAGAAAATCAATCCGAATTAGAAGATGAAGCTCCTGATGATGACAACGGAATGACAATGGGAATGTGAGGTGTTTTTTAATCTATAAATCTTCGGTGAGCTGAAGATTTATGACCATCAGATATTTTGATATGTTTGCAGGTATTGGCGGTTTCCGTTCCGGACTTGAAGCCATAGGCGGCTTTGAGTGCGTCGGATACTGTGAAATCGATAAGTATGCAAAGCAGGCATATGAAGCAATGTACGATACAGGAGGTGAACTTTACTTTGATGACGCAAGAAAAATCGTACCCGAACAGTTACCCGAGTTCGACCTTATTACCGGCGGATTTCCTTGCCAAAGCTTCTCAATCGCAGGAGCAAGAAAAGGATTTGACGATACAAGAGGAACGCTGTTTTTTGAAATTGCAAGAATTGCTGCCGTTAAAAAACCTAAGTATCTCTACCTCGAAAACGTTCCCGGTCTCCTTAACCATGACTCAGGCAAAACATTTGAAACAATCCTCCGTACGGGGTCCCCGAAAAGCTATAAGCTTTTTGGGGAGAGGAGGCACAGCATATCGAACGAGCTTTTGACCGCTTGCGGTCGAAACGAGTAAGCGGAGCTTGTGCCGACGAGGGGTATGATGTGTGCTGGCAGATACTTAACAACAAAAATTTCGGAGTACCGCAGTCACGAAATCGAGTGTGCATTATCGGATATCTTAGAGGACAATGTGCCGGAGAAGTATTATCTTTCACGCAAACAAGCGGAAAAGCTCTTATACAAAGAAAAGCCAACGCAAGGTGAACGAATCTACTCATCGAAAGGACTTAGCTGTACTCTTACAAGCGGTTCGGGTGGATTTGGCGGTCATTCGGGACTTTACCTCATTGAAGATACTGTAAACTTTGGTTTGCCGATAAAGTCTAAGACTAAAGACGGTTATCAGATCGCATATCCCGGCGACAGCATTGATACTGCTTTTTCTGGACAGAACTCAAGACGTGGTCGAGTCGGCAATCAGGTAGCACATACTCTGACAACTTCCGCAACGCAGGCATATTATTTCATAGACCTGAACCCCGATCTGAAACTGACAGAAATTGCAAGGTGCATAACTGCAAGGCAGGATTCGGGAATCAGTAACCGCAAGGCTGAACATTCGGGAGTTTTCGTTGAAAGCACGGATTTTACAGATGATGAAAAATTCGCAGTTGCTTATGTTGAACCAAACGGCGAAGTTCACATCGGCAGAATAAGAAAGCTTACTCCGAGAGAGTGCTGGAGATTACAAGGCTTCACGAATGAGCAGTTTGACAAGGCAAAAGTGACTGGACTATCCGACAGCAGGCTATACAAAATGGCAGGAAATGCTGTGACAGTAAATGTAATTTCTGAAATCGGTAAGATTATCAAGAAAGTAAACGATAAAAACTAAATAACAACAACTAATATCAATCGTTCCTAGCGACTGATATTGGTTTTTATATATAAGCCGTTGGTTGAGTTAAAAACTTAATCAACGGCTTTTTGTCGTTTCAGGGGCGATTGATATTCCGAGAGGAGTGATGAATATCAAAACCCCTGTAAGTTGGATGGGTAACAAAACCTCCATCCTTCATATTTTGTACGCCCTGTTTCCTCTGAATTACGAAAGATATATTGAACCGTTCGGAGGTTCGGGAGCCGTACTTTTAGGCAAGAAAAAGCCTGATAAGTTCGAGGTGTACAATGATTTTAACCATAATCTTGTAAACCTTTTTCGCTGTATGCGTGATAGACCTTTGGCTTTCATAAAGGAGCTGGGATTCTATCCGCTTAATTCAAGGGATGATTTCAATGCAATCAGGAATTTTTTTAAGCAAGAGAAGTTTGAAGATAAGTACCTTGATGAGGAATTGGAACTGACAAAGATTATCCTGCCAGACTTGAAAGCAGAAGAAATCATTGAATTGTATATAAAAATGAAACAGGACTACGACTTGCGCAGAGCAGTAATGTTTCTTAAACTTCTGCGATACAGCTATTCAAGCGGCGGAAAATCCTTTGCCTGTCAGCCATTTTCAGTAGTGAGCCTTTTTCAACTGATAGAGCAAGTCGGAAAACGACTTGAAAATACTGTAATTGAAAATCAGGATTTTGAAGTCCTGATAAAGCATTACGACAGAGAAAATGCCTTTTTCTACTGCGATCCGCCTTACTATTCAAGCGAGTATGTTTATCAATGTGGTTTCACTTGGGATGACCATCTGAGGCTGAAACACACACTTGCAAATTCAAAAGGCAAATGGCTTGTATCATATAACGATTGTGAGGAAATCCGCAATTTGTATGACGGTTACTCATTCTTTGATTTCACAAGGTTACACAATATGAAACAGCGAATAAATGCAGGCGAAAAATTCCCTGAACTGCTAATCAGCAACTACGATATGTATGAAAGGCAGAGAAACAAGCCGTTGCAGTTAAGCCTGCTTGACTTGACAACAGAACAACAAATTGATTTAGAGCAAATTTTTAAGGAGTGTATTATTAACAATGGAAAATAGAGTTTATGTAAGCGTACCGCTTGACGCACTTATTGTATCAGGAATCACATCCGACTGTGCTGTGCAGATTTCAGCTATGGACGGAGCAATTCTGATTGAGAGGTGCGATGATGATAGTGAAGAATGTTGTTGCGACTGCATCTGCGATGAGTGCAGAGCAGAACTCGCAGAAAGCGAGGACGAGTAATGCTCAGGTTGTTCAGAGTTCTCGGAAAAAGAGGAAGAATTACAATCCCTTTTGAAATCCGTCAGCGAATCGGATTCAAATACAACGATGTTTTATCATTCACACAGCAGGATGATGGCTCGGTAGTTGTCAGGAAAGAAAAAATCTGCGACAACTGTAATGAATTTGCAGAAGAATATGAGGAAAATTACACCCTTGAAGATTTCCTTGACAGCCTATCCGAGGAAGAACAGAGAGATGCACTTTTGCATCTTTCTCTGCTGTGGGCAGAAAAACAGAATGTTAGTTTATCGTTTGCGTCTGCCAAAAAGAAATGATTATCAGTTGGTATTCAGAAATCTCTGGACATTTCAAATCCTTTGGATATACTTGTTGCTTGAAAGGACGGCGATAGTATGAAAAAGAAAATCGCAATAATGCTGACATTGATTTTATCAACAGGAACATTCACAGCTTGTACGGCAGAAGAAAAAATGTATAACAGTTCTTTAACACCCACGGTTTCAACTTCCGCGGGTGTTTCTGCATCTACGGAATCTTCTGCAACGGCAACAATAGAAAAAGCAACTGAAACAACAATCCCCGAAAAAGCCACAGTTTCAAAAGAAACAGAGCCTTCGGGACAGAATGCCAAAACCGAAGAAAAAGCCGACAGTGAGCAAAATTCGGCGGTTGTTTCAGCAACGGATCCGATTCAGAAAACACAATCCGAGGTTCGGAATATCAGCAAGAATACAGCGAACAGTAATAAGCAAAAATCAGAATCGACTGCTAAAAAAGAAACTGAAAATTCTACTCAAAAGCCTGTGCAGAAGCCTACAGAAAAGCCTACAGAAAAGTCAACGCAAAAGCCTACGCAACCGCCTACCAAAGCAAAAACGGTTGATGTTCAGTATGTGGTGAGTGCCTGCATAGCCTACGGTCAGCAGCTCGGAATGAAATATGATTCCTCACTAAACAAGGGCAACGCAAGTTGGTTCTCCCCGACAAACGCATCATATTATGATGATACGCAAAGCCTGACAGCAGATTGCTATGGTGATGTTGAGTATGTAGCCTACTACTACCAAAGCAGTGGCATAGCTCCAAGCGACTTATCATTCAATGTAATCACAGAAAACAACAAAATATATGTAGTCTACTGTTGAGCAGACGATTAAGCAAGGCACTCACTCCATTGTGGGTGCTTATTTTTATGAAAGGAAAATGTAAATGAAAATCAATAATATTACACTCTCGGATCTCCGCCGTATGAACGGCAAGGAAGGTCTTATCTTGCAGGGCTGTGGAGGTGAAATTAAAGAATGGATGGACGGCATCAATAAAATGCTTACGGACAAAGGAATACTTCTTGACAATACAAAGTTTGAACATGTTTCTGTGTTTCAAAATGACGGCGTTACCTGTATACTTTATCCATTTGAAGATGTCCATCTTGACATCGGCAAGCTGGCAATGTGGAGATTGCAGTCATACACAGCATTTGCCGGAACTTGGCTTTCCGACTATGTGGAAAACAAGCTCGGTGGATTTATTACCGATGAGCAAATCAAAGCAGAAAAGGTCAAACCTGACTGTGCGTTGATAGGTCAGGATGGCAATATATTCAATCTTATAGGCATTGCAAGCCACACCCTTAAGCAGAACGGTATGGCCGACGAAGCAGAAATGATGTGCGCTCGAATAAGGGGTGCAGAAAACTACTGTGAAGCACTGAACATCATCGGCGAGTATGTAAATATCACAGACGGCAGTGAGCAGTCTGATGATATAGATGAAGATTTCAATGAAGGGCAGGCGATGAAATTATGATTGTATTTAAAACAGAATAAGACATCAATCGGGGCAAGGGTAAAATCTTGCCCCATATTTTTTATGAAAGGATTTTAAAAATGACGAACTTAATCAAAAACAAAAAACTTACAAGAATAACGGCACTTTTACTTGCGATTGCAGTAATATTCGGAACAATGTTCACTCTCCCCGTAAGTGCGGCAAGCGGTGATAAGGTTACAATCACCTTTGATTACTGTTATGACAGCGCAGGAAACATAATCAGATATAAGCAGACAACAGTCAGTGACGGCTACACAGTCGGCACTCCCGGCGAAGAACTATGCAAAATTTTTGCTGATGGCAAAGAAGCCTACTGCATTGAACCCGGTCATACTCTCTATTCAGGCAATACGCTGACCGAGGACGGTTCAACCGTGTGGAAGAATTTAGGTTCTGCAAAGCAGAAAGTAATCAACCTCGCTCTGCTCTACGGCAAACCCGGTTCGGAAAAAAGCTTAAGCGGAACAGAGGATC
>ERZ772812.96-NODE-96-length-95330-cov-12.578473_pt1 | contig 95330 bp, 93 predicted proteins | sample MGYA00511343_ERZ772812 | MGnify/ENA primary metagenome ERZ772812 (study PRJEB29015, sample SAMEA2737706) | human gut metagenome | biome: human gut; feature: human-associated habitat; material: faeces | place: China | collected 2012 ...
ACACTCTTTTTGTCCGATAGTATAGAAAATGTCAGAACAAGTCTTGACTATTACATATTATGGTTCTCTCGATAACTTGTATCGAGCTGTAAAACTTGTCGACCGCGCCTATTTTTTCGACAATAGCATTACTGACAATTATGTCAAAACGTTCTTCGCGGAGTATGACGGAACTACTCGACATATTCGTTTTCATGCAGACACTTATCCCGGTTGGTTCGATACCTATGTGCTGAACGGTAGGGACTCAACCGAAAAACACAGATAGACAGCCCTTAGGTTATTTTAATTCCTATGTATTGCCTCAGTCTGCATTTTGGATTAATCTTATTTGGCAAAATATTGCGTTTCCAGTCAATTAAGCGTAAATCGGATCTCAAAATAACATCTTACCGGTCCGATTATCCAGTATGTCGTTCTTAACTAAAGCCGTCATCGACCGGGCGACAGAGATCTGAGATGAAATGTTGTAGCGATGCATGACCTCCGGCAATCAACGCCTTGAGGTGACAAAACTGCTATGTGGTCTGCGTTTTGGTGATGGTTACCATGAGCAGACTTAACTCAATATGACCGTCGTATTTATCCGGGAAAGAACAATATGTCCGATTTTAACATTCATAGGAATCGTCATTATACGATCAACGCGACGATTTAAGGGGGGGGGCGACACGAGGGTTTCTACGATCAAGGCATCACTGGGCAATATCCCGACTCCCTACGATGTCAGCGATAAAATATCAACAATGCTTACCATCTGAATTATAGGTCTACAATACGTACTATCATTACAAGCGATCATCATTTTGTAAACTGATTCATTATGCTCGGACTGAACATGTAGAACATAATGAGAGATACACAAACAAATACAAACGCTTTTTTTGAAAAATATAGAAAATTCACAAAAAAATTGTTTATTCCATTTATTGTGTTTAATTTAGAACACAAATCGTGAATAACGGTCATATATTGTTCTTGTCTGCATGTCTTTAAAAGAATAATGAAGAAATAGCAGATATATAACAATGTGTTTCGAAAAATGACAATTTAATATATTTAAGAATAATCGTTCTTTATTGACCTTTATGATCATTCGATGTAGAGTATTAGTAAAGTAGGAAGAATAGATTTTAGGATCAACTGTTAAAAACATCCTAAATAATAGCGTAGGGGGAGGGTAATCTGAGCTCATGATTTGAGAGAATCATAAAGTGAGTTATGGACGGTGATGCGCTATTATGGAACAAAACTTTTCATTGCTAAATCGTCTGATTCCGCATCTGATCTTGAATTACCATTTCGTACTCAATGCGGGTCTCCTGAATGGGAAAATGGGCGGTGTCGTATTTTTCGGGCAGTATGCCCGATATACAGGTAAGTCTTATTTTCGTGCGTATGCCGAAGAACTGTTAGATGAAGTGTTTGATATGGTGCATGAAAATGTGCCGATCGATTTTGTCAATGGGCTTTGCGGTATCGGTTGGGGAATCGAATACCTGCTTTGTCATTCGCTTATGGATGGGGATGCCGATGAAGTACTCGAAGACATTGATAAAAAAATCATTGAACGGGATCCTCTTTATGTAAGAGACTTGTCCTTGCATACGGGAGTGCAGGGAATTCTGATGTATGTTGCCGCCCGTTTGTCCCATGTCCGTACGAACGATTACCGGCCTTTCCCTTCCGGATACCTCGAACGTTTGCAAAAACGCTTGGCCGGCATTTCTCCTTCTGATCCGGAACTTACGGCCGCATTTAAAGAAATGATCCTTCTGTTCGATGCGGGTATTTCCGGTACGGACGTAGGTTCTATTCCTTTGGCGATAACCGATGAATTTTACGGGACTCTCCCTGTTGATTTCAAAAGCATAACTTCTTACCCAATAGGTATTTACCAAGGGTTGACGGGTGTCGCATTCAAATTGATTCTGCCATGAGGAATATTTATATTTTCAATATGACTTCCCGTAGTATCCATTACGGTATAGGGACCTACATCCGGCAACTGATCCGAAGTGCGCGGTATGCAAGACTGAAAGTACATTATGTATTGATCTCAGACGAAATCAAAGAGTTCGAGGTTCGGGAAAAAGACGGAGTATATCATTTGAACATTCCTTTAACTCCCAGTCACTTGCCCAATTATCTCGTTAAGACAGAAGAGAGTGTCGCCTACCTACTCAGAGAGTATATTGTCGACGACGAGAACAATATATTTCATTTCAATATTATGCGTCAGGAAACCCTGATCGGCCGGATGAAAAAGCAGTATCGGGGAACGTTCATATTGACAGTCCATTATACCGAGTGGAGTTTCGAACTTTTGGGCGACCGGAAAAAATTACGACAAATTCTGAACAAACGCGATGATCAGCAGACTTTCAGGGACAGTTATGTTTTAACTAGTTTTTTTCGGGACAAAAAGGTACTGAACGAACATGCTGACCGGGTTATTGCCATCGCCCGACATTCATACGACGATATTATCGGAATATATGGGACGAACCCTGAAAAGGTGACACTTATCAACAATGCGCTGCCGGATAAATACAAATCCGGTCGAAAACGGAACGAACTACGTTCTCGGTACAGAATAGCTCCGGACGAAAACGTCGTTGTTTTCGCCGGCCGATTGGACGAAGTAAAAGGTATCGCTATTTTGGTCCGGGCTTTCCGGATGTTGTTGGAACGGTATCCGAATTCCCGTCTGATCATTGCCGGAGAAGGAGATTATCAGATGCTGTTTTCTCATGCTTTTAAGGATTGGAGCAAGGTGACGTTCACCGGTTATATCGATCAGAAAACATTGTATGATTTTTATTCCATCGCGGATATGGGCGTCGTTCCGTCCCTGCACGAGGAGTTCGGATACGTAGCCGTGGAAATGATGATGCACGCCCTTCCCGTCATTGTCAATGCGACGACGGGACTAGCCGAGATTGTCGATCACGAAGTCAATGGGTTGCATGTGGTTTTGAAAAGGGGAAAAAAGAATCTGCTACAATCTGCCAAAAAATTGGCATCGGCTCTGGTTCGACTGTCCGAATCGCCCCGACTGAGAACGGATATGGGAAATAAAGCGCGGGAAAAATATTTGTCCTATTACGAGATCCGTCATTTTAACGAACGAATGAGATCATTATACCGAACTTTATAATCAAATATTATGAATCCCAAAGAAGCTAAAGTACACGAATCGCCCGCATATTGGCAGACAGTATGCAAATGTTGGATGTAAAAGAGGAATCGAACTGTAATACCGGAAATTTCGGTATCCTACTTTCTGACCCACTATGCCGAACGGTTCTCCAACGAATCCAACCATAAGTTGCTTGATCGTTATCTGAAGGAATGCTGCAATGATCTTTGCAACAATATAGCTTATTTATACACCTTTTGTTCCGAGTTGGCCAGAGCGAAGGGTTCGTTCCGGCTGATGGGCGAACTCTCTCTGATAGATTTGGATATTTCCGAGATAGAAGCCTAGTATGAGCCGGTTATGTTGCGGTAGATGAAAATGTTCCTCAACTATAATCCTGAGAATTACGATTTCATACACGACTTTTGGTATCGCTTTGCAATACAGAACCGATCCCAATTTCATCGGGAAAATCGTATTATAGCTGAGCAAACATGCGAATCGGGGATTTTCCCGATACGAGATCAGTGAACTAGTTGCTGTACGGTCGGATATATACTTTCTTAGGAATAGGACCGATCGGTTCATGGATGCCTCTTCCCTTTTCAATCGACGGGAAATGAGGGCAAAGCCTATAAAAGCCGTTTTGGGGGAGCAACTTGGAAGTAGCCGTGCCCTGAGGCAGGTCGGAAAACGTTCGGCCGACAAGAGCGAATGCAAAGTCATATTATTCACAACTCATTGGCACGATTCGAAAGAGGACAGCATCAACGATGCCGGACTTTGCCACGGCGGTACGGGATTCGCTATGATATTTAAGTATATGTATGATGTAACAGGAGACGGATGTTTTGCTCCGACGGCCCAATATTGGTCGGGTGTTACGCTCGATTTGGCGGTCTATGAGGTCGGACCTGCCGGATACACGGTTTTACTTTGGAAGTGACGCTGCCTAGGAAACTGTTTTATATGCTGCTCGAAGGAATTGCCAGTATCTGACTGAGGGTGCTATCTTCGCTCGACATGAAACACAAAAGCGAATGAACGAAACAGTTTCTGTTATATAATATAACCTTCTTCTTCCAAAATTTCAATAGCTCGATTCAAATCTTTTGACAAAACCTGGAGTTTTACTCCACCGATTGCAGTAGAATAGGGGCTAACTTGAGCTGTCAATTCATCTTTAGTAAAACATGTGATACCCTCTGCTTCCAACCGGCCTCGAATTATCGCGACTTCATGAGCATAGGTAAACGTCAAAACGGTAATAAATTTATTGTCTTCCATCTTTTTTCCTCCATCGTTTACTTATAACTTATCCTGTAATTGTAATTTAAACATATTATTCTATCTGTTAACAAGCTCAATTGCTTTTTCCAATACTTCGTCCCGCCTTTCCCTAATACCCTGTACAGTAGGCTTTACTTCAACATCAGGTACAATACCGATGCGTTGGGTTTCACTTCCATCAGGGTAATAAACGCCAATTCCGCTAATCCATGTTTCTATCCCTCCCGGAAGATAAAATTTTGACACATTCCCATCTGCTCCTGCCGTTGCAGAACCGACTACCACCGCATTCGGGTGAACTCTGTATGCCATTGTCTGGAATTCTCCCGTACTTTGAGTATTTTCATTTACTAAAATAATAATTTTCCCCTTATAGTAATTTTTATTTTTTCTACCTACATTATAACCTTTCTCAATGGTAAACAATCCGGGTATAGAATAATGCTTTGTCGTTGACTTTAAAAAGAAAGGAGTTTTTGTTGGTAATAAATATTGGCAAAAAAGTAAAACAGGAAAATCACCCGATGTTCCATTCCTAATATCGAGAATTAATCCCTTTGTATTCTTTATCTTTTTCCAAATCTTAGGTATATGTTTGTTCTCCAGCACACTGTAATCAAGGTATGCTATTCCGTCATCAATAAATTCCAAACAAGTATCTTTTTCTTTGGAATATACATGATATAAATCGTGTTTGTCATCCGAAAATACCCTTAAGACTTTATTTTGAGGTTTATTGTCCCGAATAAATTCGACATGGATAATCGAGTCGTTCGTTCTCAACATGTTTTTCGCAAGATTTCTCAATTTTCCGGGATAGTTCGAGGCAGGTGTATATTTTAGGAGACCATCTATAATTTCGGCAACCGAAACATGATTGATTTTTGTTAATACATCGCCTATTTCCATTCCAGTGTCCCGGCCTAAGTTTTCGTTATAAAAACCCGTAACGACAGGTTGGTTTTCAATAAATGTCAGCTCAACCGAAGCACTGAATTTCCCAAAATGATTAGCTAATGAATAATTGTGGTTCAAGGTAATTGCATGCGAATCGTGAATCCGTTCAATTAGTTCCAAAATCGCAAGTGCATATTCCGTTCCATTGTTCGTATTCACGATTTTAGGAACGAACTCTTTCAACACCTCTTTCCAGTCGCACTCGATTAGATTTTTGTAAGGGAAGAAATATTGAATAATGTTCCAATATCTATATAATGCCAATAATCGAAAACCGGCATCAGGATAGAGCATATTCGGATATGGTTCTTCATTTTTAAATTTAGGATTACCAGTAAAATAATATCCGACATAATGGTGCTTTTTATACCTTTTTGAGTTTTTGACTTTTATGAGTAGAGAGGTGAGTTCGTTAGAAAACCCCGAACTTTCTATCCATCCCAAATCGGGCGCCAATTTAATCTCTTTCTTTATAGATATTTCTTTTTTATTTTCAGCAAATTTGCCAAGACCGTTTATCCATTCTATAAAAATTGAATCGCGATGAATATTGTTTTCTGATTTCAAAATTTCAGGAAAGATCTTGAACAGTTCATAGTCCCAGTTATAATTTCCTTTTGCGATATTGGGATGGTAGTATTTCAAAAACCCCCATATCAATCCCAAATTGGTCAAATTCTCGATTTGCATACTATCGAGTTGCTCAATTACTATATTCGAGCTATTCGCAAACTCCAAATAATCACCATGGGCCGTTCCTGATTGTTCTTCGATTCGCCCATGATGACAACTTAGTATAAAAATCATTCCGATTGTGATAATAATTCCTTTCACAATTAAATCGACAATAATGATATTCGTTCAATTTCGACAGATTCCAACTCATTAATATCTTTGCCGTCTATACAAATTCTAACGTCATCGAACCATACTTTGCCTTTTCCCACTAAAATGGCACCCACAGCGAAAGCTTTTGTTTTCCGAGGATTCATTTTTAGCGAGACCTCATATTTTTTCCAATCAGTAGTTCCCTTTATTTTAACCTCTTTAACACCTATTTCCGGATCGATCCTCATCAACAGGCTAGCATAGTCATCCACATTTTCGGATTTTACATATCCAGAAAGAGTAACCCGTTTCCCTTCATAATTGTTATGTATTATCAACCCCAGCACTCCAAATTGAGGTGTTCCTTCATACATCTCGATAGAAGCGGAATATTTTCCGCTTTTTACAATGTTTGAATCTGATGAAAATATATAGTCATAGCCTCCTTTTGTATCCCATCCAACTGGCATTCCATTTTCCACCTGCTCAAAATCCAAATTAAATTTATCATGGGTTGACTTAGGTTGATTTTGCCTCTGACGACAACTCATGATAGATAAGCAAACAGATGCTACTATAATAATTATTCGCTTCATAATGTCCATGATATCAAAATTATTGATTAGTTATAATTTTATTTTAATGGTAAAGATAAAAAATTATTTCTATTTAATTCCTGTTGTGTATTAAGAAAGATAAGGTCTAATTCCTCTGAACTATTCTTCGGTCAATAAAAAATTATTTCCTTTTGCCACCTCGTAGCTTGTATGGTGAGGTTTATTACAAGACCATAAAAGTTATTGATGTTGGATATTATCTATGTATTAAGCTGACTACTAACTGCATAAACATTATGGTGATTTTAGTGTAAGTTACAAAAAAATTGAGAGCCCTGTCGATGGTCGAGGTAAGAATCGACTTTCAGAACCAACATAGCTCCCCGAAATTGAGAGAGCTGTAGTTTCTCGCCCTGTCTTGAACAACAGAGTTTTTGAGTGTTGATTCAGAATGTCAGCTATTTTGTGTGATGCTCGACGGTATGTAAGGAAAAACTGAGCGCGGCGTTACAATTGCCACTGAAGAGGGTTGTTTGCCTGTACAGAGCAGCTACGCAAACGTTTGGTTCAGATGGTGTCTCTGAATTGGAATACTTTATTGTAAATAGTATCCCACTGAAATTTACAAGTTGAACCGGGGCTTTCGCTCGTCAATCTGCAAAAAGAATCATTATTCACTCCCGATAAAGGCCATTACGCCTCACAACAGATTTGCTATTACGGTTATAAAAATACAAGTCAAAAATACAAGACATGCGGTTTATTCTTTGAACGACCTAATTCATAACCTCTATCTCTCGAAGGGTTTGGTTCATGATCCGCCGAAACTATGCGAAAATTTTTGAGGGGTTAAGAACAAGAATTATGGCTAAATTTACGACACCAACGACAATATAACTCATTAACAAACAGCAGATATCAATAACTTAAAAATCTCTATAGCTTATATGTACAGTGGATTATTTAATCATCATACATATACACTATTTTCCCAAAACGCGGTATGCTATGAAAAGACTTTTGTAAAAAAGGAACAATTTCATCTCCGGTATATATCGAATCAATTACAATATCATATTTACCTTTCTCAAAATTATTTAAAGCATCTCGCAAATCATTTTCACAACCAAGGCAATTGCCTATTAACGAAATATTTTTCACGATACATTTAGCTAGTACCCTAAAATAATCATTGTTAGACTGTTTAAATGGCTTATATAATATATCCTGATAATAAAATCCACAAAAAATATATTTACCACCGTATTTTAAAAAGTCTATTAATTGTGTGATGTAAATATCAAAAAAAGGATCAATAATTGCATCAAACTCAATGTCTCTCACCTCCCCTCTTTCTAAGGTTGAATATTGTATAAGTTTATGAATTCCTAAGTCTAATAATTCCTTTTCGAAAAGTTGATTTGAAGATATTGCATAAGTCTTTATCCCATTGCTGACTAATGATCTTATGGCCGATAATGAAGTATTAGAGGTTGCTGCCGTAACTAAAACAGTTGATCCTTTAGTTAGGTTTAATCTCCTTATAATACTATGGGTAGTTTGAGAAGCTATCGTAAATGAAGCAGCGACTTCATCTGGCATAGAGTCAGGAATTTTGATTACCTGATTTTCATTAAAACATTGTATTCGTTGTGATGCGGCACTGGTAGGAATTCCTCCAATTACTCCATTTCCTTTATGCGGATAACAACTATCTGGTATTACCCTGTCTCCGACTTCAATGTTTTTTACATTTTTTCCAATTGCTATTACTTCTGCAACAAATTCAGAACCAAATGGCATATAAATGCATTTATGATTTTCATTCGCCTTTTCACACATCTTATTATAAAGGAGCATGAATGCCTTATCTCTATAATTACACGAAAATGCTTTGATTTTAATCAATACAGAATCTTCAGGCAAATCATTTTTACTATTTAATTCAATGTCATTCAATAAACCAATGGTAATATCTTTACCACACAAGGAAAAATTGAAATATTGGTTTTTAGGTTCGAGTTCTTTGAAATTCAAATTACATATAGCAACTGTTTTCATATTTAGTAAGTTTTGATTGTAAAGACTACAGGATAGATTCACAAAGAATATAGGCTTGTTTGTTTTGCTTCGTTATTGCAAGGTAATTAGAAAACAACAATAAAATCGATGTTCTTTATGTTATGAGCATGTCATATAAACTTCAAATTTAGTTGTCTGAAATTGAAATTTCTGTATTGACATCAACAGTGTATTCTTGATGAGAGAAAAATGCTTTAAACGTAGGCATTGCAGGTGGAAGCATGAAAATAAATGCCGGCGATATTTAGCATAAGACATTTTTTAGTTATTTTTTCATGAATACATATTTTGTGAGTCTATTAAATGTGGATATTGTTTTTTAAAATACAAAACGTCGAATTATAAAATTTGAATAATAAATAATAAATTACACACTCATTTATTCGTTGTTTTGTCCTGAATAATCTATTGATATGCATATGGATTATACTTTTTAAAATGTCCATTCTTTCCGATTGATTATCATTCTTTATTTTTTGCAAGAAAAAATCAGTTTTGTTAAAAAAAATATTCAATTCTTTTATCCATTCGTGTGTCTCCCCATCATCATTTATGAGTTCTTCAATTATCTTTGAATGGTTCCGATATTTAAGTTTTAATTGCTCATTGGTTGCTTTATTATTTGTGCCACACTCAATAGACATGACTTCATAGATCTGGTTGCATAAATCCATTTTATCTTTTAATGATAGCCCACATTTATTTAAAAGTAAATCTATATATTTTATAGTAATCAACCACTTTTCATTCTCCTTTTCAGGATAAGTATTTATATAATCAAGAATCAACTTACTATCATAAAAGAAATACCATTCGGTATCGACCATATATCTGTCCCTGTATCTTTCTATTTCTCTGTTATAAGTGTCGATTATCACGCTTGAAATTAGATGGCTAGCAACGTAATCATTTAATATTTTATTAAAATCCACAAGAACGCCTCCGATATAATCTGTATTTTCGAAATGCAATCGCAGTCTAATATGATAGTTAGTATCTGTATATCTAATAAAAAAGAATTTATCGATTTTGTGCTTTTGAAGTAAAGTTAATAGCAGTGGATATATTTCATAAATTAATATATACTCTATGGTTTTGGGGCCTGAGTATATTTTAAAATATAACCATTCACTCCCACAAATATATGTTCTTTGATTCATGTTTTTCAAGTTTTGTGAAGACATAAAATTAACTCATGTGTAAAACGATTATCCCCTCTTTTAACAAATGGATGTTTTGTGTCGATAAATAAAAATTCTTCTAAAATACAAAACTTTTTTTTCTCGAGGTGATTGATAAATATTTTTACCATATTTTTTTTCGAAAAATCTATCAATAATTTGTTGTCATATTCTACAATTTCAACTAAATTAGGAATTCCTTTACTATTCTTCCATTCAATAAGATTTGCATAATAAACATCAAACGAACTATTGTTTTTTTTCGGTAGATCAACCTGATATATTCTCCATTTGGCAGGTGATAAAATAATGTTTTCAAACGTAACTCGTGGCAAAAAAGGCTTGGTATCAAAATATTGCCCCCAATCAAAATGAAGGCCATGGCTGTTATGATGTTGAATAGCGCAAAGGAAATAATAGATTGGCAACCCATTTGAAAAATTATGAGCAGTAGATAACCTTGGGACTATTTCTTTATCATATTTTTTAGAACGGAGTACTATCTTTTGTCCATTTGGAACGGAAATCATTATGTCATTTACCGGAAGACTTTTAATATTGGAATCTAAAGTATAAGGATTAGATAAATAGGATATTTCAAACTCTCGATAATGTGGATGCATTTGAATATTACCTAATCTGTCTTCCGGTAAATGTGATATTTCAGCTAAAATTTTACCTTCGTAAAACTTTGCTTCATCGTTAGAAACTTCTTTAATAAAATTATTAATTTTTTTGTCAAGATATCCAAATCTAGCCAATAGATTTATTGCTGAAGGACCGGCAAAACTATTTACTAATATGGTCTGTTTAGAATCATCCCCGTTCATATCAATGACCTTAATCATCGTATATAATTGAGCTGGTAATTTATCCAAAACCTTTTTATTGTGCAAAAGCTTCAAGTCATCGTTTGTAATGGTTATTGAATTTGTATTATTCTTAATATGCTCTTCATACTTATTAATTAAAAACCGGGAAACAGCATCGAGGTGCAGTGTAGTATTTTGATTAATTATTGTAGTTTGTAAAACTAAATCATCAATTAATGGATTTACATCGCCTCGTAGTTCTTGCCAATTACCAAATCCCACTCCGACTTGAGGGTCCAACGCTACAACCAACGGTACTTCCTGATTCTCATACCGTTTATAAAATGCCTCTTTGAACGATGAGATATGGCTATTCTCGTTTACAGAAGTTAAATGGCTTAATACATACAATCCTTTCCGGACATCTTCACAAATTTGATTGTTGATTGAGGATTTTGACGGAATGAAACAATCTACATGCAGATAGTTTTTTTTAGGAATTGGAAATAAATCAGATAGTAGACCATTAATATCTTTATATACTTCATATCTTGTTCCTATAGTCATACTATCGAACCGATTTAACAATATAATAATTTTATCAATAAGTTGATTTCTTAATCCTAATTCATTTAATTTATCTCTTAGTTGAGTTAACAAATCGCGTCCTGTGGCAGATGGCTCAAGTTCGCTTATTAATATCTGATTATCAATCAATTCATCTACAAATTCTTTTGCTTCAATAAAAGAAATATCGTCAGAAATAATTTCGCTTGCCAGCTCTTCTATCGTGCAAGGATGTAAAGTAGCTTTTTGAATAATCATATCCAAATAATCCGATAGTTTTGCTTCAGAAAACGAATAGCTCCTCTTGCTATTATTAATATTATATTCAATGTATCTTAATTGATTGTGTATATGATATAAAGTAGTGTTTACATGATATCTCATCTTATTTCTAATACTAGAGTTCTGTTCCATTATCCGGATAAGGTCGCATAAATAATCCATATCTATTCTTGAGTATGTTTTATACTCACTCTCTTGTTCGATTTCAATCCAAGGTGTCCCTTTTTCATTTAATGATATTATTCCACAACCCGCAAATAAGCCAAATGGAGTAGGTCTAGTACAAGCTCTTATAAAAAATTTAACAAAAGACAAAATAACCCTTTCTGTCCTCTTGTTCTTTACATATAGGTCATCATATAGACTTGGAGATGCTATAAGAATGGCTTCACGAAGGGAATCTATAGACATTAAATAGTCTATATCGTCAATATACTTTAAAAAACTTTCAGGGAAGAACGGTGTTCTTAATATTCCTTCTGTATAGAAGTCGTATTTTATCTCATTACCCTCTTTCATTTTATCATTATGATAACATTAGACATTCATCCCATTTTGGTTCAGACGAATCAATTGTGGCTAAAAGAGATAATCCTACACCAGAAACACCTGAAAGTAAACTGAAATTTGAAGTATAATGTCCAGAATGGATGAAAATATATCCCGCAAATTCATTAGGGTTATTTCCCATCTTTAATGTTTCTTTTAACCAATATAAAGCAGAATCCTTAAATGCCAAGATATTTGTTTTTTGATACATCCTATTGTAAATATGAGCCACCCCGGAAGTACCATGACAGAAACAGGCATCCATCACTTGGTCCAATTTATAATCTCTTCGACTACAACTTTTAATTAAAATATTTAAAGCAAATTCTTTCAATTTACTATCATTCAGAACCATTCCAGCTTTGTACAAAATAGGACTTATTCCTAAATCTCCATAACACCAGGCTAAACGACTTTCTGCATATCTATCCCCTTCGGCTGTTATCCATGTTGGAAAAACAGATCTGAATGTTGTGGGATTTGTGTTGTTATTGTAGAATAAAATAAGATCAGACAAAAGTCTTCTTGCAATTATTTCGTTTTTGTTAACTTTTACTAATTCAGTCAAGAATCCAGCAGTACTTGCCATCCCATGAGCTACGCCGAAATTGTAAACCAACGACGTTTCATATTTTTTTATAAATACATTTGACAGCCATTTTATACTTCCATCCGGATTGTGAATTATATTATTTTCTAACTCAGATAGCAGATTTTGAATACCAACATCTCCGCATTTGTTGTTTTGTGTGACAAAATAATACCCGATACCAAGAGCCCCATGTAGAAAGTCAAAGTTATTTTGCTTTACATGCATTAACATCAAGTGGTGATTTATTTTATCAATCTCAGTCAAGGTTTCATCGACATCGGATGATTCTATAATCCCCTCATTTGTAAAAAATCTAATTAACCAGCATATACCTGAATACCCATTACAATAAGCAGCAGTTTTACTGTGGAGGAAATCTTCTAACACCTCTTCACATTTTTTTTGCAGCATTAATAAATGTTCCTCTTTTTTTGTGAATCTGTAAAAATAATAAAGAAAGAGTATGCATCCGCCATATCCACCTAATAATCCTGAATTCTCCTCATCATAGTAATTTACAACAGTGTCGTATATTTCATAAATTTTATTTTTTACTGCATTGTATATATTTTCATCTTCTATTAGTGGTTTCCATTCCATCTTGATCAAACATTTAAGGTTTAAGACTAAAATATTCGGAAAATCTAAGCTTTAATTCTGTCAGATTTTGAAACTGTCAACCTATAAATTGAGGCTAAAATGTCACCTAATTTATAAAATATGGTCTGCAGAATTTTCATAAAAAAATCAGAAAATTAATCGCCGACTATTGCAAAGTAGCACACTCATTCGTGAACGGAGAAAGGTTGAACTCGACACGCGACGTATTCGCATGATCCGAGAGTGTGGAGCATTCATTCACTACAACGAAGACCCATGACAGACCTGCGGATTTTGGCTATAAAAAGTATTATCAGTCAAGTGTAACGAGAATGAATTTACAATAGACACAACCATATTAACGACATTAAGAACTTGTGGGGCTTTTCAAAGTCCTAGTTTATTTTATTCAAAAACTTTAAAAAGACATTTTATACCAACTTTTGACCAACAATTATAACGGGAGTATGTCAAATGATAGTAACACTTAATAATGACTACGCAACTTTCGACATACTCCCTTTTAAGAACTTAATTTAGGTAACTAATAGCATCTATAATTCGTAGTGCATAGTCCACAAGAATCCTGATGTCCTGGTTCTTGAGTGAAACAACCGTTCTGAAGTGTGTCGGTACATTCAATACATGAATTAATTAGATAACTAGCTATTGAAATAGTAGTAGTAGTTACCCATGAGGCTGGTTGAACATTACCCCCGAGGACATTCTTTTGATCACCTGCACTCAGATCGTTGAGTTTCAATTTTTCTAATTTCAACTTTTTCATAATCGCAGTTTCAAAATTATATTAGTAAAATAGGTAACAACATTTGCATAATTAGTTTCTTTATCTCTCTATAACAAGGAATTAATATTCTGAAAGTAATCGGCATTTGCTATAATATAGGGGTAGAGAGAAGCATTAGCAAATGCCTTATAATTCGAAGTCGTTTTTGCCTAATTTCCAAATACTTCTTATTAAAACAAATATTTTCGGTTTAGCAAAAACAATATATTCATAACACTTTACAGTGTTTACAATTTGCTTAGCGGCATATTTAGGCATAGCAGTGTTGCTTCTTTTGCTTTATATAATATATTTACAAATGTCAAAAACAAAAATAGTATATTTTTTCTTTTTTACAACTAAAAAGATGATATTTTGATATGATTGCAAAAAAAATATAAAAGATAGAATGAAAAGCTCAACTCTCTCTTAAAAGAAAGAAACTTGCAACTGGATACTGTTTCTATTTACACAAAATTTTGTACAGTGTTCTCGTATTTTAATTATTGCATTAATTAGGGACTGTCGTTTAATTCCGTCAATATGAGTCACCGGGCAGACTGTCCCTGTATTTTCCCGTTTGAACTCACCATTTTTTATGTCGTCGGCTTCGTTTTGGAGCCGATTTTTCATTTTCAGCCACAACTTGAGCCAATACTCCTGTAAAAGTTCCGCTCCACATGTGGAATATCAGGCTGCATAGACAATTTCTGCGACTTTCTTCCGGACAAGCTGGACTACGTTCGCCGTGTGGATGCCGAAGATGATGTACAGAATCTCGGTCAGCTTCGTCTTCGCCTTGATGCGTTTCAGGCCATAGTGTTCCTTCTGTGTTCCGAACGAGCCTTCCATCCTCGTTGCCCTCACCCTCGCCAGCTCATTGCGTATGATGTCGTTCTCTTTCTTCACGAAGGACGGACGGCTCCCGCTTCATGAACGAATTCTGTATCCCTCTCTCCCTGTAGTATTCCCTGTTGGTGTTGCCGGCATAGCCTGCATCTACACCGACTTTCTTCGCATCCACACCGAAGAGCCCCCGGTGCATCTTCAGGCAGCGCGGCACTCGTCCCCTCATTGAAGGCGTTGAATGACAGCTTCTCGATGAAGGAGAGCCCGTCAACCAGGATGTTGTTGCACTTCGCGCCGAACTCTACGCTCTTCACTTCCTTGCCTCTCACGATAGGTCTCACATAGGGCTTGCTGATGCTCACTATCCTGTCTTTAACACTCTCACGCGGGTCGTCGTTCTCGAAGTGGTTTTTCTTCTGGCGGTACATCCTCGTGATGATTTCAATGTCACTCTTCTGTCTGGATGTCAACAACTCCTCCATCCCTGCGTTCTCCCTCTCCATCCTGCGTCTCTCCTTCAGTATCTTCCCCAGAAGGTTAAGCAGGCGTCTGGTCAGCTTCCTGGTCTGAACCTGCGTATGCCTGCGCTGCTTCCTGTACGACAGGTTTGCCTTCTCCACGTCCAAATACTTCGTCCTCGGACGGTGAAGATTCAGCTTTGCACTCAGAGCGCACATTATCACATATGCCTTCTCTATCCCTTCACTCAGAAGCTTCGGATCCGTAGTTTCGCTCTCGTAGCAGGTCGCATCAGTATACATCGTGTCAAGGTCATTCATGTACGGCTTTCAGGCGTTCGCCAGTATCTCCTGCTGCTGTTGGATCTTCAGCCCGCAGGCAAGTTCCGAAAACACATCCTCCAGAAGCTTGTAGTTCGTCAGAGGATGCATCGGGTCTATCCTCACATCGCAGAACATCTGGTAGTGGATGTTCCCGTTCAGCTGCTCCATCAGTTTCGGACTGCTCAGTCCGGTGTACATCTTCAGGAACATCAGCGCCACCTTCCCCTCCGGCGTGAAGTATGCTCTGCGTCCTCGCTTCGGTCTCATGCTCTTCCTTGTCAGACCGAAATTCTTCTCCGCTATCTCATGCAAGGGGAGCTTCCGCCTGATCCTTCCAAGTTCACTCTTCCCGAATGTCTGTCTATACAGATCATAAAAATCAAACTCCGTAAACGGAAGATCGGGTGATATTTCTGAGAAATTTTGTACCTTAGCCATGCAGATTTATTTTTGCGATACCTCCAAAAACAGTTTTTCCAAGGCAGCTGGAGGTGTCCTTTTTACCTCTAATTAAGATGCGAATTTATCATTATATTATCAATCAAATCCCTTAGAAAGTTTTCGCCTTTTTAATGTCTATCCTTAATTGATAAATATTCATGATATATGTCTATATATACTATATTTTATGGAATAATTCAAAAAACATCCAACCCTAGCGATATATCCAGAATTTATTTAAATAGTCCTATTGATTTGTTCAATTTCACAAAGTAAATAATTGACAACTTTGTTAAAATTATAACTTTGTAATCTACGAATACGGATGGCAATTTTATCCATATCTTTTAAAATACTTTTATTCGTGCATTGAATCCAGCCATTTAAAATCCGCCAATTTATTTTTCGCTCAATCTTTACGTAAGTCCTAGGATATATTTCTTGGGAATACTATCTATAATAGTATTGAATAATTCGTCTGCAACATTTTTCCAATATTGATTATTAACTACTTTATTCAATCGATACTAAAGAGTCCCCTATTTTGCCATTAGCCAATCCAAAATCAGTCAATACATCCAAGTTACGAAGCAAAACATTCGTAATTTTTTGCAATCGTTCCGGATAAAACAATATGGTTCGGTCTAAAACTTCAGCAACATTAGATATTTGCGTCCAATTGTAAATATGCATAAACTCATTCCTATGCAATATGAAATAAGCATAATCCATATCAAGATGTTCCGGTACTACAAAGTCTGTATCTTCCATATATTCAATAATCCCCACACCCCAATCCACATCAATTATTTTTACGTCACATGGTGTGTATAGTGTATATTTTACAATGGAACGCCAAACCGTTCCAACCCAGTCCCCCGTCGGATTCTCTTCCGATTGGGATTGCGGAGTTGTCGGGAGACAATCGTGTACAATGACCGCTCCCACCCGGATTCAAATGTTTCAAAGCATTGGATATATCCCGGTCTACCTGATTTTCGAGATGCAACCCATCGATAAATATCACATCGTATTTTTTCTGAGGATAGGCCGAAAAAAACTGATCCGAAGTCATCCGGTAGGTCAGAAAAGGAAGATACTCTTTTAACTTTTCCTGTGTCCAGTCTGTACAATACCTACTGTCCAAATCATACGGATCGACCGATTCTTTTTCCGCGCATCGAACCTTCTGAAAATGGACAGCCGGGTTATCCATTCCGATTTCAAGATAGGAAGTATAACGACGGGCTTTTATCAGATAATTGATTATATCTAAGCGTATTGCCAAAGCCTTATCAATTAATTGTTTGCAAATCTTTCTTGTGCGTAAAAATCTAAAATCTCACAATTGAATATAACTTCATATTTTGCCTGTATCATATCGGATTCGGATTTTTCCATCTTGGTTTTGGCATTATTATAATCCAGAACGGTAGACCGTCCGACTTTCATTTTTTCATTTTCATATCGGAACGATTCCGAAGCGGCTTTGTAGGACTCTTGTGCGGACAAATATTTTTGATAGGCATTTTCTGCATTCTGTAAGGCGATTTCGATCTCTTTACGCAACGCCATTTTAGTTTCATCCAAGACCGCCTCCTGAAGCTTGATATTGATACGAGAGGCCCGAATCTGATTCCGTGTTGCCAGTCCGTTGAATATCGGTACGGAAAGATTTATACCCACATACTCACTTCCGTTATTTTTAAGTTGTTGCCGGAATGCTGCGTTATTATACCCTGTAACAAACGAATAGTAATAACTGTTACTATAACCTCCGGATAAAGATACCGATGGATATCTGGCCGCTTGGGCAATACGAAGGTTATGCCAACTGCTTTGAAGGTTTAACGATGCGGAGCGAATTTCAGGACGATCGTCTATTCGTGAGAACAGCAAAGTCGTATCGTATGACCGTAAGCTATGCAGTGCGGTTTTTAACAGTTCATCGCCGGATGGTTCTGCAACATCGAAACCCGCCGAAGATTTTCTGTTTAATGCTTGGCTTAACTCCAGAAGAGCCATCGATAGATTGTTATTGTTCTGAGTCTGGTTCAATTTATCCTGCGCCCATGAAGCCTTGCTTTCCAACAATTCCGACTCCAGCATTTTCCCGTTATCTACGAATAGCTGACTTCTGTTCACCTGCAAGCGGCTCAGTTCGACCTGGGAAGCAGCTATTCGAACCAACTCCTTGTATTGGAGAACTTGCAGGTAGTAAGCCGTAATATTCAATATTACATCGTTCTTTGCTTTCTGAAGATCTTCCAATGTCGCCTCGAAACCGGCTGCCAGACTTTTGATCTGGTGTTTTATACGCATTCCGTTGAAAATTGTCATGCTTCCTGAAATGCTCCCGCTCGTAGACATTTGGTTATTATCTTGATATGTCCCGTCACGGGAAGGTCCCCGTCCGAAATAGTTCGTATGCCCTAAACTTCCGGAAACGGATGGCAAACGGCTGTTTTTAGCCGTATTAAGGTCCAATTCGGATAGTTGGCTGTTGAATTCGGCCTTTTTGATAGACACGTTATTTTGCAAAGCATAATCGATACATTGCTGAAGCGACCATTTTTCCTGTGCAAGACATTTTATACACAGGAAAAAAAGTCCGATGCAAACAATTATTTTTCTTATGATGAACATAGTCTATGTCAATAATAACGATTCATCCCAAGCGGATTCTTTTTCGGAAACCGCCGACAGAAGCGTCAAGCCGATTCCGGCCAGACCGCCCAGCAATCCATAATGCACTCCATACACGCCATTGATTCCCGTGTACCATAACCTATAACCCGTCTTTTTGTCCGTATAATTCGCATGACTTAATCCCCGATGCAAAAAATCGGACGATAACTTCCGGAATTCCGAACATCCAGACAACCGATATATTCGATTAAACAGATGACCGAGACTGAAATTGCCTCCGTACAATCCGGCTTCCAGATATTCATGATCGTGCTCAAGATGCAATTTCCCGTATTGTGCCCATTGTTCCAGAGCCCTATCCCTTGTTTCAGGAATGTGTAAAAGGCTCCATAGTACGCCGGCTTCCGACTGGCTCCAACCGGGAAGTGTATTCGACGTGTTTTTCAGTGAGATAGCCTGACATTTCAACTGATTTCCGAGATTATCCGCAAGCTCTGCTATATAATCCATATCCGGATATTTCAGCCGTATTTTCCGAACCAGCAAATAAAGTCCCGACAAGCCGGATGGGATGCTATAATCCTGAATGTTATTCAATTTACCGAGCGTCATTCTTTTATACAGTTCCGCAATGAATCTATTTAAGTATTCACGGGGGAATCTTTCATTGCGGTTCATGCAATACAGTGCGATACCAGCAGCACCTTGCAGCAGATCGTAACGATCTTCCTGTATATCGTAAATCATTCGACGGAAAATTTTCGGATCTACACTTCCCATTACATCGAAAAGATCCGCTTCAATCATGGGATACCGAATCATATAATCGAGCATCCATCCTATACCGCCTAGCCCGTCGGCTAAACAGGCATTGCATTCCTGAGGATCGTTTATATACAGAATTTTTTTATGGATATTGTCGATTTTTTGAAAATACTTATCAGTGACTTTTGCATAACACTCCTCGTCGTCCAGTTCAAAACAGCGATGAAATAAGAACAACTGAATGCCGGCTTCGCCGTACATCAAAAACGGATCACAATCCCGATCAAATCTCATTAGTACGAGAGCTATCTCGTCTATCTTTTGCCAAATATTTTTTTGATTTGCTTCGGTAAATATCGGTTGCTTGTTATTCATCAGATGTCCGTTTTAATGTTTTGTTTACAGAATGCACGATCTCCTTCCACGACGAAATCCCAATTATTCTTTTGGCAAATTCGAAAGTCTGCGGTTCATTTTCTGTCCCGGCATCGCGAAAGACTACCCATGAAGGTTTTGTGCCGAACGGATCTTCGGGGTCATCAGAATATTTTCTCAGTCCGGTTTTCAACCCACCTTCAAAATGAGCATCGATCCAACTATGCGCGAGGTAGGCATCGATTCCGTCGCAAACCTCCATTTTTTTCCATGCATAAGCCAATCCTGCGGCTTGTTCCTGTAATGCCTCATCTGTATAGTCCATTGAATTGGGATTCTGTTCCGACAATAACAATGTCCGTTTTTTCCCTTCATAAGTAGAAGCCGTATGCTTGATCCAATCATCCAGTACTTCCAGATTTTTAAATGTGACATAAGACGTATCGAGTGAATAAGTAGCCTTTTTATCGAGCCAAGACTTGGGATCGAGTAAACTTTCCGGATAAGGGTGAATCGCTACTCCCCATTTAAAATCTCCTTCTGCTTTACAGTAAGCCATTAATGTATCCATGACTTCGGCGGCCGGATAACAGTGCGGTTCGGTATATTCTTGATTCCAACAATGATCCAGCGATATGAAGACTTCTGCGTCCGCATCGTATTTCCGTGCCGTATAGTAGACCATCCGCATGGACTTGACGTAGATATCCATAAATTCGACAAGTGTCTTGTTGCCGGCATTCGTCCATACGCTTCCGGAGTTGACTTCATTATGTACGATCCATCTATGAATTCGACCGTATTTACCGTCCGGGCGATTGTAACGAGCCGCTAAAAAATCTAAAGCAGCGGCATACAAATTAACTGAGTCAATATTAGTCAAATTCGGCATGGTATAAGCTCCGCAACGCTTGTATTCCGGATATTCCAGCAGGCGTCCTACCTGAAGGTCGCGGCTCCATAGTTCCGGATAAACTAAAATAACGGCCGATACGTCAATACTGTGTTCGGCAGCGCAGCGGATCGTTTTGTCATATTTTTCAATTTTTCGTTTATCGGCATAATATGTCTTACCATTATATTCGAACGGAATACGGTCGAGGCCGGCAGTAAGGTGCAAAAAGTTATTGAGTCGGATATTGAATGAAATATAGGATATTCCGAGATCTTTCAAATCCGCATATAAATGGTTGTATTTAAAATCGCCCAGCCCTTTTTTCGTCTTGGGAATGAGTGGCGGGAAATGGTGTCCTGTACGAGTCTTCGTTGTGTAACGACCGTACGAACATAGATAAAGTTCGTTGTTGCTGCGATAAGCCAAAAACCAACGGGAATATATACGATCGTAAAGTGTTCCGTCATATTTTGTAATACGAGGAACCGACACTTCGAAGCGCCCATTTTCGGGACAGAGCACGGTGATCTCTGTCATATTATGCACTGCCACGTCTTTGAAAATAGGTAATTCGCATAAACAAACGGTCAAAGATGGATTTGAAACGATCTGCCCCTGTACCCTGATCTCTTTTTCATCCGTTTCTATTCGGTCGATCTCATTAGGAAAAACAGAATCGTATAAATAGCTTTCTTTGCAGATAATGTTCTGCTGCGATAAACGTTTTTTGTAGTCTTCTTTTATAGCGGCTTTTTCCTGCTCATCGGACGTTCTGGAACGCAACCGGATATTCTTGATTTGAAACAAAACGGCCTCCGAAGCTATGACCGGAGCTACGATCAATTGTAGAACGGCATGAGAAGTTAATGCGTATTGCAGCAATAAGTCCTTGTAATCAGATAAGTCGATTGAAAAAGAACGCCATTTCTGAGTTACATCGATATTGCGGACTATTATTAATTCTTTCGATTCTGTATAAATCCCGATATGAGAGATAAAAGAAGAACATTTATAATCGAAAGTTAATACGCACCGATCTGCGGACCATTGTTTCTTTTTAAGCTGTAAAGGCAAATAGCATATGTCCGCCAGAAAAAACTCATATGCATGACGTCCTATCCGTTTTAACGGCATATACGTATGTTGGCTGATTATTTTTAATGCTGACGAATTCATATCATTCTTTTTGAGATGATTGACAATGTTTTTAACGATCGGAGTTTGTTCCACATCCGTAAAAATACGGTTCTGACATCCCACCAGAATACGGCTGACGTATCCGTATAATATTTTTTATAATGTCCGGAAACATACATTCGGACAATTCTAAGCAATGCCCATGGAGAGCGCAAGGTCCAAAAACGCCGGTAAATAAAACGCAGGCGTTTACGGGTATTTTCGTCATTTTTTTCTATCAGGGCGTCATGCCACATCATAATGTTTGAGGTGTGCTCCCATTTCTCTCCGGGATGTCTGATCGCCATTTTTAAACCGATGGTTTGTTTTCCATGCTGCCGGTATTTGATTAAACATTGGGCGATGTATCCTATTTTATTCCGGAAAGCGGATGCCATAGCGATCATTTCGTCATGAGCGACAATATTGGATAAAGGAATGCAATACGGCATCATGGACGCACGTAGTGCACATGTAGCCCCAGTTACGCGGCAGTATATACTTAACATTTCGAGTTCATATCCTCTGTCAAACAGATCGAGGGTTTCTTTATCCAATCCCAACACATCGAAAAGCGTTTGATTATAACTCGGTATTCCTGCGGCGTTGACAAGTGCGGCATTGGTAAAGACGAACTCCTTATCCGGATTGCTGTTAAAATAGCCGATAATGGTTTCGACTTTCGTTGGCAGCCAAATGTCGTCCTGATCCGATAAAAAGATAATATCGCCTGAACAACGGCAAATAGCCTGTTCGAAATTCTTTCGAAAACCGTGATTCCATGTATTTATGTGTAAACGGATCGGCAAATCGTATTGTCGAATCAAATTCTCGATTATTTCAACGGTGTCATCCTCTGAACAATCGTCACAAATAACGATTTCATCGATCCGTAATGTTTGGTTTCGGATAGACATCAGTTGCTCCCGAATATATTTTTCTCCGTTATATGTGCACATGGCAACAGACAGACGCATAAACAGACCGTATTAATGGTTTTTAAATAAAGATTCTATGGGTTGAACGAAGCGTTCGATCAAACGGGTGTCTTTCGTGATAATTTCTGCCGTTCCATCCATTTGCTGAATAAAACGGAATTTATTTTTATAGCTGGATACCATCCCCTGAGGAAATGCGACTTCGCCTATATAACCTATTTCCGTTTGATTGATCGTTTCCGGGACGGAAGATATGGAAATCAAACGTCCTTTCAGCAAGCCGTACTCCATATACGGAAACCCGTTCAGTTTGACATTGACCTGTTGCCCGACTTCGACTTTACCGAGTCCTGAGGATGGAATGGTTATTCTCCCGATAATTTGCGTAGAATCTTCGGGTACGATCGTTGCCAAGCGATCTCCGGTGATAATATTTTGATTTTCGGCCCAATATTTTGTAAATGTGATTTTCCCTGCGATTGGAGTCTCCAATATATATTTATCTTTCCATAATTTGATTTGGGCCAACAACTGAGCACGTTGTTCGTCGAACTGTAACTGGAATTCGTTCTGCTCGTTGTCATATTGGATGGTTAAATCCGTCAATTGTTTTTCCTGACTCAGAATATTCGTTTTTGTTGAAATAATGGAATTTTGCTGGGATGTAACGGATAGTTCTTTTTGAAGCAATTTCTGAACGCTCGCATCGTAATCAGCCTCCGTCAATGCATGTGAATGAAATAATACGGAATCCCGCTTTTGATTGTTTCGTTCGAACCGGAGGTCTCTTTGAAGAATCGCCAACTGTTTTTCCTGTGCTCGTAAGCCCGCATACAGCATTTTTATTTGTTGCTCGATCTGAATTTTTTGTTGAGGGATCGCTCCTGTTTGCGAATAATGGTTATAAGATTTACAGATCTTTTCCAACGTTGCATAATAGGGTTGTAATTCTCCCAATTGATTTGTTTCATTTTTGAAATACGCATTCCCTGTAACCAAAGAAAACAAGGAATCTGACAATATCCTTTCCAATTGAAGGACAGATCGATAATCGGCCGTATTGAACAATACCGCGATCAATTCATTCGGCAGAACGGACTGACCGTTCTCAACCAATATATGTTCCACCTTTCCGGTAGAGCGAGCGATCAATTCGGTCGGAGGATTCGTCGTGGTCAGTACGATAGAAGATGTGACGACTTCCGGATATTTAAAAAAATAAGCGACGCCAAGTAGTACAATAAATATAGCAAAAATCACAGATAGTCCCCATCGGACGACCCATCCGGGAATACGCCCCATGATTTCCTGCACTTCGTCGCTGTATATAGGTCTCGGCATAATCGGTCCTCTCGTTTGTTAATTCCCTAATTCCAGCTGGTCTTTTACCAGATTAAAATAAGCGCCCTTATGGGCTATCAGTTCCGTATGATTGCCTTGCTCGACGATTTTCCCTTTCTCCAACACAACGATCGTATCTGCATTTTTTACCGTGCTTAAACGATGGGCGACGACGACGACGGTTCTATCTTTAAAAAACAGTTTCATATTATCCATAATCGTTTTCTCATTGTTGGCATCCAACGAATTGGTCGCTTCATCGAAAAATATATATGCGGGGTCTTTATAAACTGCGCGAGCTATCAGGATGCGTTGCTTTTGGCCTGTACTTAAACCTTGTCCGTCTGCCCCGATTTTGGTGTCGTACCTCAAAGGCAGACTTTCCACATAATCTTCAATATTGGCTGTTTTTACTGCATTCTGAACTTTTTCCAGGTCCGGGATTTCATCAACGACTCCAATATTGCATTCTAAAGAATCGGAAAAAATATAGCCTTCCTGCATAACGACACCGCAGTTCCGTCTCCACTTCGAATCGCTGTATCGTTTGATCGGAATACCGTTCAAGGTGATTTCGCCTTCGATCGGTTGGTAAAAACCTAACATCAATTTTAACAGAGTCGTTTTCCCGCTGCCGCTTATCCCTACGATCGCAGTCACTTTATTTGCTTGTATAGTCAGATTGATACCGTCCAATACTTTTTCTGAATGAGGACCTTCGTACTGGAACATCACGTCTTTCAATACAATATCCTTGTGTGCTGGGATATCCTGTATTTTATCCTCCTCGGCAGGTTCCTCGTCATCCATGTCGTTGATCTCGTTCAATCGTTCCGTACTGATTTTTGCATCCTGCGCCTCCTGAATGAATCCGATAAACTGAGAAATGGGACCGTTCAACTGCCCCAATATGTATTGCATGGCCATCATCATACCTAACGTCATGTTTCCGTCAACTACCGCTTTGGCAGCCAAAAACGAAACGAAAACATTTTTTGTCTGGTCGATGAATAATCCTCCGACCTGCTGGGTTTGTCCTAAAGTCATCGATTGAATGGATATTTTATAAAGTTTAGCCTGAATCCGTTCCCATTCCCAACGCTTTTGCTTTTCGCAGTTGTTGAGTTTGATCTCCTGCATTCCATTGATCATCTGCACGATACTGCTTTGATTGTCCGCCGCCTGCTGGAAACGTTTATAGTCCAGTTTCCTGCGCTGTTTCAAAAAGACCAAAACCCAGCATGCATACAACAGGCTGCCGGCAAGAAATATAGCCAATATGCCGGCATGATAGCTCGCCATGATAATGGAATATATGACGAAGGTGAAAGCAGAGAAGACCATGCTGATCAAGGTTCCGGTTAAAAAAGATTGAATACGGCTATTGTCCCCTATACGTTGCATGATATCTCCCAACATCTTCACATCGAAGAACGAGATAGGCAATCGCATGAGTTTGCTTAAAAAATCGGAAATGAATGCAATACTTATCCGGGTCGTGATATGAAGGGACAACCAGCTTTGAATTAGACTGTTTGCTGTTTGGCCGAAAGTCAGTACGACCTGAGCGATCAAAGCCGCGATAATGAAATTCAGGTTGCTGTTGTTGATACCGAAATCGACGACGGATTGCGTGATAAAAGGGAAAATCAGGCTGATGACACTGCCTGTCAGCATGGCTAAAAATAGCTGAAAAATAAAACGCCTGTAAGGTCGTAAATAACCAAGCAAATACTTTAATCGGAGTCCCGGTTCTTTCTCCTCCTCGTTATTATAGAATTTGGGAGTCGGTTCAAATAACAAAGCCGTTCCCTGTTTTTGGGAACCTTCTTTCGACTCAGTGGAATACCAGCATTTTAGAAATTCTTCTCGGCGATAAACAAGATTACTTTGTGCAGGATCGGATACATAAATTAACTCTTCGTTGTTCCTCCATTTTTTCTTTTTAATGTCATACACAACAACGAAATGCTGCTGATTCCAATGGACCACACAAGGTAAAGGAACTTCATCGCGCAATTGTTCCCATGTAATCTTAACGCCTTTCGTTCTAAAACCTAACGATTCCGCCGCATCGCTTATTCCCAGCATGGATACTCCGGCACGGGTAATGTGACACTTGGCACGTAACGACCTCAATGAATAACTTTTGCCATAGAATTTGGCAATCATCCTAAGACATGTAGGGCCACAATCCATTGTATCCAATTGTAGAAAGTGTGGGAATTTCATTATTTAAATTATTTAAAATAAATTCATTGTAATTATATTTATATTTTTGCACGTTACCACCTTTAAAATTAAGGGTTTTATGATAAAATGCAAAATCTGAGAACTTTTTTTATGCTTTATATAAAGCCAAATAAAACATATTAGGTGCGAGCATACTTTTATCGACATTTTCCCACACAAATTGATACAATTGTTGCGTCGGAAATATCAATTGCTCTATATGCTTACTTATTTGGGAAATATGTCCTTGAAGAGTTAAAATCTATTATCAATCACCTCAGCAGATGAGATTGTTATTTGCAATGATGATTCGATGTTTAATTTATTCGACAAAACAGGATAAATACCGAAAAGAGATGGGTTTGGAACCTTTATCCGAATATCTGGATTACATGACCCAAAAACAACAGAAAACCATTGAAAAATAGTATTCGTTGTTCGTACAGTTGCTGTCCGCTTTATAAGGCGAACGGAACTCTTAAACCGATAAAATCGTTAAATCAGAGTAATTATCGACCGATCGCTCGGATTTTATCTTGATACTGCTGCTCGACTTGCCGTTTTAAATGCAGCATCTGGGGATTGAAATGCCAGAAGTCTTCGACTTTCCGGCGGTTGAAATTGGAGTCCGCGATTCCCCGCTTCACCTTGTCGAGCCACTCTTCGAAGCTTTTGGTCTGATAGTGGTTTATCTGGGCGATCTCGTTCGAGAACTCGCTGAAGGCTCCGGGAACGTGCCGGTGCTTTTCGTTTACCGCATAATAGTCATCACTGTATAAGGCGTAATGCGACGAAACGACAATACCGACTCCTACGGGTTGGACAATGCTTTTCACATGGCGGTTCGCAGGGAAGTCGTAGGGCAGCGGTTCCGTATAATTCTGCATGACCGGTCCTTCGGGTTTTTCGATATGGCCGTTGGCCGTATGGATCACCCAGTTCAGACAGACTCCCGCATATTCGTCGTAATCGGCCAGAAAAGCGTGGATGTCCCGATGCTTTTTCAGGACGATAAACTCGTCTATGTCGATGTATGCGATCCAATCGGCCCGGTCGTGCATATTGAAAAGGCAATGAGAATAGGCTTTTACCTGCGGGGTATTGGTTATCGGACAGTCGATAACCTCTACGACTCCTTTCCGGACATACGCTTCGAGGGTTTGTTTGGCAGGGATCACGCTGTTGTTGTCGTACAGGACGAAATGCTCGACCCCGATGCCGAGGTGATGCTCCGCCCATTCGACCAGATAGGGCGTTTCGTCTTTCAGGATGGCGCAGATGATAATATGGTATTTCATTTTGAATGGGATTGTTTATACACCCTAAATATAACGATAAAATATTAAAATACAAAGAACTAAATATTTAAAGCAATAATGGCGGAAGAAAATTCTTCTGCCATTCGACAGTTTCCCTGCGCTTGCTTTTATTCCGTCTGCTGTTCTTTCCGCCCGACGTCGAAACTTACGGTCAGTTCGGTCTGCTGTCCGAAATTGTCCCGGACGATGAACCGTATCTCGGCGTTTTTGTCCGACAGGCTGCGATACCACAGGGTGAACACCTGCCGCATCGGATCGCTCCGGTCGATCCCGGCCATATCGTCCAGCGCATGGAGCTCGCGGTTTACCAGCAGCGTTCCCTCGTCGTCCGTCACTTCGCCTTTGCCTTTCATCTGGATGTACCCGATGTAATACTCCGCATCGTGGAAATCCCCCTCCCTTGTCAGTGTCAGGCGGATCTCCACGTTTTCCCCTTCGGCGATTTCTTCGGGCAGATGCCACGAGGTCAGCCGGAAGGGATAAGCCTGCTTCACGTCGATTTTATCGTTGCAGGCCCAAAGCGCCAGCGCGGTCAGCAAGACCGTACAGCCGGCCGCTATCGTCTTTACCATAACGGTTTCCATTTTTTTCGTTTCTAATGAATCATAATCCTCAGCCCCGCGCCCAGCAGCGTATGAAAGCGGGCGACGGACGATCCGCCCGTTACCCGCTCTCTTAGCGTCAGCAACAGCGCCACCCGGTCGCACAGATACGCTTCGCCTCTCAGGGCGATCTCCCCGCTGTAGACGAAACCGTTTCCGCTGACCAACGTAGCCCCGTCATAGAGCTGCTTCCCGCTCCGGTTGACCGTCTCGTACCCCAACAGCCCGGAGAGCCCCGCCGTTACCAGAAAGTTGTCCCGGCGGTCACGCGCAACGGGAACGAAGTATCCTGTCCCAGCCGTAAACTGTTCTTTGGGCAGCATCGCTTCCCGGTACGGGTAGTCCTTTCTCAGATACCCGGCTCCGAACTCCCAGTAACGGGTTTTCCGGACATAGCGGACTACCGACAGTTCCGCATGAAAGCTCCACGCTCCGTATCCGTCACGCAGCAGGAAACCGCCGCAAGCGCCCCCGCCGAGCTGAACGCCCGTCTGTCCGGGCAGACACCGCTGTGCGGATAGTTCGGTCGCCGGCCCCAACAGTCCTGCTGCGGCCAGCAGAATAAAAATTCTCCTTCGCATCGCCTATTCGATTTTCAGTTCATCCATCTCACGCGCTCCGACCAGACGGCCGTTTTCGATCTCGAAGCGCAGGTGACGTCCGCCGCCCCGCTCGTAAACCTCCATGACCAGCACCTTATCGTCCGGAATCGTAAACTTGCGGAACACGAATACGTTCCTTACCATAGCCTCCGCATCCACGCGCGTGATCTCGTCGAATACCCGTACCGGGTTCACGAAGGTCTCCTGCACGGCCGTCCGGCGTGCCGTTTTCCGGTCGCAGACCTTAAAGCGTATGTAGTCGATGTCGAAAGCCACCTTCGAACGGTTCCGCATCAGCACGTGCAGATAGAACAGATCGCCGTGCACGTAGACTCCGCGCAGCAGTACCTCCATTCCGAAACGCTTGCTGCCGACGCTTCGGATATCCCAGGCGTTCCGCCTGAGAATCGTGTACATGATCCGGTTGACCGTAAGGGGCGTCTCCCCGGATAATTCATCGAGACGTATATACATTTGCCGATTTGCAAAATCCGAGTAGGGATCTTTGTGCAGCCAGTCCTCCATCTCGATGTTGAGTCGGGAGGGATTCTCGGAATAGACCGCCGTGAAAGAGTAGAAGCATCCGTCGGCCGTGATGACCGAGAAGTTCGTCTCTCCCTCGAAGCCCTGTTTCGCGGCTTTGACGCGCACGACGTTCCGCGCCCCGTCCGCCTTGTCCGCGATCAGGTCGAGACTCCCCAGATCGACATAGACCGCCTCCGAGGGGAAAAGGATGTGGAGCGTTTTGCTGAAAGCGACCTCCACCCGGCAGGGCTCCACGACCTGCCGCTGTGAAAACGTGCGGACGGTATCCTGTGCCCGTACTTCCGTACAGAAGAGGAGCGCCAGCGCCGCTGCAAACGATAGATGTTTCATAATATCGATTCGGTTTACTGTTCGGAAATCAGAAGAACGCCGTACCCGGCTTTGACCGATACCTTCGCTTCCCGCATCTTCGAGGCGAGGTACTGCGATCCGCCGCTCATTACGCCGCGCACGACGTCCATTGCGACCTGCTGTCCCGCGCTGCGGGCGAAGGATATGCTCGTGCCCAGACCGGCCCCGATACTGGCGGCTCCCTCCTTGAGCGCCGTGCGTTCCGCCGTATTGGGGATATAGAGCCCGGCCTGCCCGTCCGTATCGTAGGCCGTAAGAGCGACCGGAATGATGCTGCCCCCGTATTCGATCGAGGTGACGACGACCGACAGGCGCTGCCCGTCGATCCTTCCTGCGGCATAAAGTACCGTGTTTTCCGGCACTTCCGTTTCGCCGGCCATCAGGGGTTCGAGCAGCCGCAGTTTCAGCCGCGCATTCCCGTTTACGGTCTGGTCCTCGGCGATGCAGGCCCGAATGGCGTTCGCAGGCAAGGCGTCCGAAGCGCCTACCGGGGTGTGGAATCCGGAATTACGCGGCGGGGTGTTCTCTGCGGCGGCTGCGGAATCCTCCGAAGGACGGGCCAGCGTCGATACGATCCGACTCGGGGGACGCCGCACTTTCGTGACCGGAACCCGGTCGCCTCTTGCCGCCGGCATTTCCGTCCGCGCCTTTTCGGGCGTCTCGAAATACTTCGTGGCCAAAGCGTACTGCCTTTCGACCAGTTCCATCGGATCGGGGCGGGCAAGGCTCTCGGCGGCCTCTTTCGCGGCCAACTCTCCGCGCAGCCGTTCGAGCTCCCGCTCCAGATCTGCGGTGCGCGGCGCCGGAGCCGGATCGCTGTAAAACGATTCGATCTGCCGGGCCATCTCCCGATGGGCGTCCTGCGAACGGTCGATACCGCCCGCAGGCAGCGACGTCGTTATCCGTAACGCGCTGTCCGGTTCGGGAAGCGATACCGCCTCTCCGAGAGACTGTATCTTATTCCCGGCGAGCGCCTCGGCTTCCACCTTTTCGGCGGCTTTCTGCCGGCTGGCTTCGATCCGCTGCACCTTCCCGTCCGGAATCGTCGTATTGATCCCGCCCGTGCCGGGTTCCTCCCCGGCGTCCGTGCCTCCGAAGATCAGGTACATGAAAGCGCAAAAGGGAATGAGCATCAGCAGGGCGGCCACGGCGGTTCTCTTTTGCGCCTGCCGCTGCGGATCGGTGCGCTTTCGCTCTTTATTTTCCGTCCCGGCCGTCTGCGTGCGGCTCTCGGGACGTTCTTCCGTTTTCTCGTTCATCATTCGATATTTTCAAAGGTTATCTTACCGTTTCGATTGCCGTGCCCATAGAAGGAGTCCCGGCCTCCGGCTCCGTTCCGCCCAAGAGCATGGACAGGCAGAGTCCGGCCAATACGAGTATCATCGCTGCGGCTGCGGCCGTACGTTTCCGGGGCGAAAGCTCTTCGAGCAGGGAGGCGCACTTTCCTATGGCATGATCCCGAAGCGCACGCGGCACTTTCATCCATTCTTTAGCGGTCATAGGTGCGGAGGTCTTTGTTTTCGACGACCGTCAGGTTTCCGATCAGGAATCCCTGCGGATTGGCGTCCGAACGCACGGCGTCGATCAGCGTACAAGTAGTTACGAGCGACCGTTCGGTAACGGTGCTCTCGCGCACGATCTTCTGCGTGGCATAGGCGCGGGCCCGGTAGGGATACGCATTCATGTCGCACACTACGCTGTCTACCTGCGTGGTCTGGAGAATGCCTCCCGCGATCAGGCGGTTGAAATAGCCTTTCTCCATCAGTACCTTGTAGTAGTTCATCGCGCTGCGGTCGGCCATCAGCAGGGCGCGGTTGACATTGCCTTCGATCGCCGACTTTTCGGGACCGTAGGTGAAGAAAAGCTCGTGAAAGCGGCGCACATGCTCGCGGGCTTCGACGGGCCGGTTTTGCCGGAGATCCTGCGAAAGGGCCAGCATCAGGCTCTTGCCCTGATCCAGCACGTAGATCTTCTCGCGCTGGGCCTCGGCATAGCGGTACGACATCCATACGGCGCAAAGGGTTACGGCCGCGCACAGCGCGAGGAAGACCAGCGTGAACAGGCGGATCTGCCGGAACCCGGTTTCGATGTTTTTCAGACTTTTGAATTCCATAAATTTAAGATTTTCGGGAAGCGGCGGACGGGGGCTTGGCCGTCATGGATTTCCACAGATGAGCCGTCTTGCCCCATGCGTATCCGGCGGTTCCCGTAACGAGGTTCTTGGCTTTCATGCCGGCGGCGTTGAGCTTGCGGTTGTAGGCTCCGAAGCCGGAAGCCTGTACGACCCATCCCGCCACCGAAGGAATGGTGAAGTAGCCGATGATCCCCACGACCATGAACAGAATGTAGATCGAGTTGTTGGAGTCCACGAAATAGAAAGGATCGACGAGCATACGGTCCATGTCCTGTTGCAGCGAAAGCGTCTGGATACGGGCCAGCACCGCGCCGAAAATATCGGCGACGGGCAGCCAGAGATATACGCTGACGTACTTGGCGAACCAGTGTACCAGCGAGTCCCGGAAGCCGTCGAAGACCGATACGGCGAACACCAGCGGTCCGAGAATCGAAAGCACGATCAGGTAGAACGTCCGGATAATATCGACGATGACCGACGCGATCTCGAACAGTTGTTCGAGCAGCCAGCGGAATGCGCTTACGCATAGCGAGCGCAGGCTGAAAGAGGCGCGTTCTTCGTACATATTCTCCATCGCGTTCAGGTCTTCGGGAGACCATCCCAGTTCTCCGATCTGCCGGTCGAACTCCTCGTCGGAGACGTAATAGGCCGTAGAGGGATTTCGCGCGAGGCTTTCCCGTTCCAGATCGTCCTTTTGCCGCTGGTATCGCCGCATGTCGAGCGTGCGGTCGGTCAGCAACTGGTGCGCTCCCGTCACGACGGGGCTGAGTATTCCGTTCAGTCCGCCCAGCACGAGCGGCTGAAAGAGCATGATGCACAGCCCCAGCGCGAAGGGCCTCAGCAGCGGAAAAAGGTCGATGGCTTCGCCCCGGGCCATCGACTGCCAGACGCGGTAGGAGATGTAGAGCAGAGCGCCGAGTCCGGCGATCGCCGAGGCGATGCGGGTCATGTGACCGCACAGAGGCATCATATCGTCGTAAAGCATCCGCAACAAGGCATGCATATTGTCGGGAATCGAAAGCGGTAAAAGCATATCCGTTCGTTATCAAGCGTTCTTACCAATACTTTTCTCCTTCGCTGCCTCCGTAAAGGGCCATGATACGCTCCGTATTATCCTTTTTGCGCGAGCGCAGCAGGGATACCGAGATGTTTTTGCGCGTATAGTAGGCCGTGAGGCTCCGGCAGCGCAGCAGCCCGGCATGAACCCGTTCGATGACGTCGAGGCGGTCCTTGTCGGTCATACTCATCTCCGTTGGATTGACAATCTCCTTCAGATCCTGCAAGGCATGGGTGCTCTCCTGCAACAGCCGGGTGTATCCGTAGGCGATCGCCGAAAGTTCCTTCTGCGAAAAGTTATCGTCGGAGAGCATCCGTCGGTAGCCGTCCATGTAGATGTCTGATATCTCACCGACCAGCAGAACGCACTGCTGTGCCTTGCGGGCGTTTTTGACCAGGTTGCTGACGCTTTTGAGTTTGTCGTAATATTGCTTGCTCTGTTGGTAAATGCGGGCGGTCTCCTCGAAGTTCTTAAGCATCGTGGCCGCCGTAGAGGAGGTCTCGACCATCTCGTTGGTCGAGTTGATGATGCTCTGCACCAGATTAGACGGGTCGAATACGGTCCATTGGGCGCTCGCCTTCGTGCCGCACAGCAGAACGAAAAGGCAGAGGAGCACGCGTTCGGTTCTCTTTTTCATGGTTATCCGTTTTGTCGTTTGAATGTGCCGTATCCCTCGATCTGCATCCGGTCTTCGTCCCGGTCGAGCAGCAGGGCGCTTTCACGAAAGTCGTCTAAGAAGAGGTTTCCTTCGGCGTCCTGCATGATTTCGATACTTCGCGTACGCCGATGTCCATTGAGCGGATTGCCGCTGCGCCTCACCCAGTAAAAACGGCCCTGCTGTTCGCATACCTGACTCACGGAACCCTCTTCGGTCTGTTTCCACACGCCGCACAGGGCCTCCCGATCGGAGGCTTCCATTCGCACGAACTCGTGCCGGGGAGTGCTCAACATACTGAGCATCGAGTCGATGGCATGAAGGATCTGGCCGTATTTCTTAGATTTCGTCATAGGAGAATCGGTTAAAATCGGTTTCACATGCCGCGCGGCGCAATACCTCGTCCTCGGCTTCGAACAGGCCGAGCGTACCGGCTCTCAGCAGCCCGGTGTGGGAATCGTAACAGAACTGTTCGCTGCCCGGGGAACCGTCGTCGGCGAGCACTGTCAGACGGCCGCGCCGGAAGACGACGTATAGCTCCCGCTCGATCTGCTTGTAACAGCGCGAGGTGTCGCACAGCAGGGCCGTATAGCCCGCCCCCTGCTTGCGGATCAACAGACCGCGGTTGCCCTCGCGGGCGATCCAACTGCCGCAGATCCGGTCGTTCTGCGTCTCGTCGCACAGGGAAGCCGCCGTATCGACGAACAAATTTCCGAAGTCTATGCCCCGACGCATCAGGGCCAACAGTCCGGGAAACTCCCCGGCTTCGTTTTTTCTTTTTGCCATGGATTATAAGGGTTTTAAGGGTTCGTTTCGAGAGACAGGCGACGGTAACTGCCGCCGGGAATCATCAGCAGCGCATCCTTGCGGGGCGTAGTGAACAGATCGACGCGCCGGCCCGAGGCGTTTCGATAACCGATACAGCCCCGGTAGAAAAGTTCGTGACACGCTTCCCGGATACGGCCGCGTCCGTCGAGGCGTTTTACGACGATCAGGTGCTTGCGTCCGTACCGCTCGATCCGGAGGGTGGAACGGTTATCCGCGGCGATCCATACCCCGCATACCGCATCGAGGCGTTCGGTCTTCCGGTATTCCCGCACGAGGAACACGACGGCCGCTGCAAACGCGCACAGGCAGAGCGCATAGAGAGTTATACGAACGGTTCTCATAGCGGATCGGATTTCATTCGGCGTTTTCGGGCCAACTGACGGATCGCAGCCTCCAGATTGCCGTCCAGCTTTTCGGCCAAAGCGAACACCTCGGCCTTTTCGCTCTCTTCAGTGGTGTAACATAAGTATTCTTCGTCCGAGACCTCGGTGGCATAGACGGCCGACTGTACGCCTCCCAATCCGATCCACACCTCCTTGTAGTGTCGGGAAGGGTCGTTCGAAAGGTTGATCGAGAGTATTTGCGCCTTCTCCTTCTCCGTCAGGCCCAGCAAGGTCTGAATCTGATCGAATTTGTTGATGTATTTGCGCTGGTCCAGCAGGATCTTGCAGTCGGCGTTGTTGATGATCGTCTCCTTGACGATGGGCGACGAGATGATGTCGTCCACTTCCTGCGTAACGATGACCGCCTCGCCGAAATACTTACGGACGGTTTTATAGAGGTAGCGAATATACTCGCTCATATTGGCCGAGGTGAGGGCTTTCCAGCACTCTTCGATCAGAATCACCTTACGCACGCCTTTGAGCCTCCGCATCTTGCCGATATAAGTTTCCATGATGATGATCGTCACGATCGGAAGCAGGATTTTGTGATCTTTGATATTATCCAACTCGAAGACGATGAATCGTTTATGAAGCAAATCCAGCTCCTTGTCCGAGTTGAGCAGGTAGTCGTACTCTCCGCCTTCGTAGTAAGGTTCGAGCACCGTCAGGAAGTTGTCGATGTCGAAATCCTTTTCCCGGACGTTTTTCTGGCGCAGCAGGCGGCGGTAGTCCCGTCCTACGAATCGGTAGAAACCGTTGAAGGAGGGCTTGTGTTCGGGGTGTCGGCCGATATGCTCCAGATAGAGGTTTACGGCATTCGACAGCGCGACTTCTTCGGAACGCGACGGCGGTTCGTCGTCCCGTTTCCACAGGGTCAGGATCAGCGTTTTGACCGACTCCCGTTTCTCGATGTCGAACAAGCCGTCGGCCGTATAGAACGGGTTGAAGGTAATCGGTTCGGCGTCCGTGTAAGTGAAATACACCCCGTCCTCGCCCCGGGTCTTGCTGCGGATCAGCTCGCAGAGTCCCTTGTAGGAGTTTCCCGTATCCACCAGCACGATATGAGCGCCCTGTTCCCAATATTGCCGGATCATGTGGTTCGTAAAGAAGCTCTTGCCCGAACCGGACGGGCCCAGAACGAATTTGTTGCGGTTGGTAATGGTGCCTCTTCGCATCGGTTCGTCCGAAATGTCCAGATGTACGGGTACGCCCGTAAGACGGTCTACCATTTTGATCCCGAAAGGCGAGGGCGAACTGCGGTAGTTCGTTTCGGCCGTAAAGAAGCAGAGGGCCTGTTCGAGAAAGGTGTGGAACGATTCTTCGGCTGGGAAATCCGCCTCGTTGCCCGGAATCGCAGCCCAAAACAGCGTAGGCACGTCCACCGTATTGTGATGCGGCGTACAGCCCATCAGGGCGAGCTGGGCCCCGACCTCGTTGCGGATGCGCTTGAGTTCCTCCGCACTTTCCGACCACGACAGCACATTGCAATGACAGCGTACCGGGAGCAGGCTCTCGTCGTGCGCCTCGTTCAGAAAGGCGTCGATCCACTCCTTGTTGAGCGCATTGGCCCGGCTGTAACGCGACAGGGAGTTCATGTTGCGGGCCGTCCGCTCGAAACGGCGGAGGGTCTCGTCCGCATCGTCCAGAAACACGAACTGGTTATAGATATGATTGCATCCGAGCAGCAGTCCTACCGGTGCGGCGAACGAGAGCCGGCAGTCCGACCGGTCGGTGGAAAGCCGCTCGTAACGGGCGTCCGTTTCAACGCTTTGAGGCAGATCGTCCAGATCGCTCAGCGTATGCAGGCAGAGGCGTTTGTCGCCCACGTGCATCTCTCCCGGATCGAGGCGCATATCTTCGAGTACAGCCCGCGGGCTCCGGCTCAGGGCCAGGTAGCGGCCGAGAAGGCCCGTACACTGCGGAGTTCCTGCGATCTCGTCGGTCGTGAGACGCTCCAGACGGAACAGGCCGCTCTCGTTCAGAATACCGACGGCCTGACTTACGGCATCAAGAAAACGGGTTACGGCTTCCGGGTCGCGGACCTCTTTGGGAACGAGGAATCCCCGGCAGAGCGTCGAGAAGTCGCTCCGGGTACGCATCCGCTCGCGCGTGGTCTTCGTAACGAACAGATAGCAATCGTGGTGCAGATAGGGACGTTCGAAAAAGTGCCGTTCGAAGCTGCGCGAAAGAAAGCTCTCTTGCGTCTCATTCGCTTCGGGGCGGTAACGCTCCCCGATGAACCAATCCTGCTTGTGCACGACGGTGTGCGGCGGCAGAATCTTCAGCGCCTTGACCCAGCAGGAGTGCATCGCCTCGTATTCGGCGGACGTGACCGTAAAGAGCTCCGGGAGCGTTACCCGAAAGGCGACCGTAACGTCGGCCTCCTTGCTGAGGATGCACCCTTGCTCGACGGAGAGGATCGGGAATTTGCTCTCCAATGTTGCGGTTTTCAGTATGCTTCGCATCGTAAGTCCGGAAATTAAAGGTGAAACGGAACGGAAGGGCGGACAAGCAGCCGGCGTACATCCCTGCGGTGGACGATCCGTCGGGGCCTGCGTCTGCGGGCCGCCTCCTTGAGCAGTCCGAAGCTGCCGTAACGGGCATTGAGCCGGAAGGTGAGCGCCACGAGCGCAGCGCCCAGCGCGACGCCGAGCAGGATGCAGAACAACTGACCGACGTTCATCATGTAGAGCACGATCACCAGCAGAAAATCCCCGAGCAGTCCACCCGCGAAGTAGAACAGGTACTGGGCCTTCAGGCCATGGAACTCGACCTCGCGGCCGATGCCTTTGTTGATGTTGTAAGCCGTCATAGTTTTACAGGAAAAAGGAGCGCAGGACGGTTCCCGCGATAACGAGGAAGATGCAGGCTCCGAACCACGAAGCCGCTGTCTTTGACGTATCCGGATCTCCCGAGCTGAACTTCTGGTACACTTTTATGCCGCCGATCAGTCCCACGACGGCCCCTACGGCATAGATCAGCTTGGTCAGCGGATCGAAGTAGGACGACACCATCGAAGTGGCCTGCATGATGCCGGAAGTGCCGTTGCCCTGCGCCAGACACAGACTGGCGTACGACACGAAAAAATACAGTGCGGCGAGCCGCTTGAAAACAACTTGTTTTTGCATGGAGCAAAAATTTGAAGGTTTGACATGTGCTGTCCTCAGGCCGAAGGCCGGACGGATCGGATTGCTGTAATTCGGATAAGGGAATGAATGGGAAAGTAAGAGAGAAGAAAAGAGCAGGCTGAATAGGAAACAGTAGAGACGGCGACGTACAGAAAACCGGAAAAGTTCGGCGGCGGGTGATGAATAAAGGGAAAACTATCAGCGTATAAGCTTATGCCATGCTTTCTTTCGGGGCGTTTGCAGAAACGGGGTCCGTATCGGGCGGTTCGGGCATGAACTCCTGTTCGAACAGAGCGTCCAGCGTCCGGGACACCTCCTCTTTTACGGACTGCGATCCCGCCAGCGAGATTTTTCGCTGTTCGATCTCTTCGCCCGTCTCGGGGTCGAACGTGCCGACGATCATCTCTTCCGTGCCTTCGGGGCGTTCCCTGCGAAGGCGCTGCTTGGACGGCATCTTCCACTCCGTACGCTCGTGGTACGGCGGCTCGGCCTCGACCGCATAGCTTACATGCGGAACCAGCGAGCCGGAATCGGGGAGAAGCTCGGGGCAATCTCGGCACGTTAACTGTGTCTGCTTCTCCCTTCTTCCGGCCGGAAGCCGTAACGCCCTGCTCAGGGCGTTCCATCCGTCACGAAACAGTCGCCGCCATCCCCGAACGAACAGCCGTCCGAGACTGCCCCGGAACAGGAAGCGTTCCAGAAACAGATAACCGAACAACAGGATCAGCATGGCTTTCATGGCTCGTGTCGGATGGCGAAATCCGTTCTGTCCGTTCGTTCGGATAGACGGATCGCCGGCTCCGCTGACAAAGAAACAACCTTTCGGAGGGTTTGGTACGCCACGGCCGGGGCAGGCCGTCTATGGCCGGAAAGCAATAAGCCCAATGTCAGATTAGAATCAGGAAATGGAATTTCGGGCAATCACAGGTTCCTGTGTTACGAACGTTCTACTCCATAAACGATTCGGAGCCGGAAAGTTTTCCGGCTCCGAATCGAACGATCGAAACTATTTATTATTTGAAACTTTTACTAATGGAAACAGGAGCAATACCAGCCGGGAAACATTCAAACCAATTCATAATGCGTACTCCTGCCACCATCGGCCTCTTTGCGGATAATCCCCTTGCCGATCAGATCATTGATGTCGCGAAGTGCGGTATCGGGCGACGTTTTCGTAATTTTTGCCCATTTCGACGAGGTGAGCTTGCCTTCGAATCCGTCGAGCAGTTTATTCAGCATCTTTCGCTGCCGTTCGTTCAGCGCCGTTTGTTTATGGGTTTCCCAAAATTCGGCTTTCGCCAATACCGATTTTAAGACTTCGGTACTGCCGATCAGCGCACGTTCGAGGCAAGACAGAAACCATTCGATCCATTCGGTGATGTCGCTGTCGCCGTGCTGGGTCTTCTCCAATATCTCGTAATATCGTTTGCGTTCGGCCAAGATCTGATTCGACATACTGTAAAACCGCTGCGAAGTCCCGTCCCCGCGAGAGAGCTGCATGTCGGTAATCGCCCGTGCAATACGGCCGTTCCCATCGTCGAACGGGTGTATGGTCACAAACCGAAAATGAGCGATCGCCGCTTTTATTACGGGATCGATATTCGATGTCGCATTGAACCAAGACAGGAAAGCTGTCATCTCGGCCTCCACACGCGACGCTTCCGGCGCTTCATAGTGCACGCGCTCCTTGCCCATCGCCCCTGAGACGACCTGCATCTCACCGCTGCGATATTTTGCAACCTCGATTTTGTACAATCCGCTGAATCCGGTCGGAAACAGCGCGTTGTGCCATCCGAAAAGACGTTCGCTCGTCAATGGCATATCGTATCGCTGTGTGGCGTCGAGCATCATCTCTACAACGCCGTCCACATGACGCGGGGAATGCACCAGCCCGGCAACCTCCAGGCCGAGTCGGCGGGCAATGGACGAGCGAACCTGTTCGGGATTGAGTAACTCCCCTTCGATCTCGGAAGATTTCAGTACATCGAGCGTCAAAGTGGTCAGCACGGCCTCTGCCTGCAAAGGGAAACCCAAGTGCTCCATCTGTCCGAGCAACCTGCCTTGCAGGTACCTGACACGTCCCATTAAAGGGAGTAACTCGTCGTTATCCCAACGAAAATCCGTCCAGTCGGTGTGTTGATGGATATACATATTCTCCGCTAATTATGCGGTAAATATAATGATTATTCTCCGCAGAACCAGAAAAGCGCCGTAAATTAAATCTAACAAAAGAATATTCTGTATTTCTGAGTTTATTTATACTCGCAAAAGTCAGGTATCAAAATTACATCCACTATTAGCGACGTGCGTGTATTTTCTTGAAATTATGCAGAATGCATCGAGGCAATGTCAATTGCATGTCGCGTTTCTCATCATCGTCTAAATCTTGCTCCCTGCATTTGAAAAAAGATTCCCCCTGCAAGTTTCTGTATCCTATCAAAGAATACTCCTCCAATATGAAAAATACTCTTTCGGCAGGAATCGAAAATTTGGGCTGCGCCGCGATGACTTGTATGACATCTTCTCTTTTACAGTTATGGTTGGCAATATGTTCCAGTACCATGAATAGTTCTGTTTTCTCTGCCTCATTAAAAAACAGACTTAATTCGCTTTCTATCTCTGTTCTCAGTTTATTTATGTATTTGAACAGGATTTTTTTTAGGCTCTCAAAGTTAATAGGTATGTCATAATTGTCTTCCGTAATGACAGACAGAAACACGATAATATCCCGAGGCCGGTATAGGGTAAAGTCCAGAATATACTTGAACGACGGTTTGAAATCGGTATATTTATCGCCGTACGTCGGTGCGAATAATGTTTCCCACGGATTGTCCTCATTGAACGGGATACCCGCATTCTTGAAATTGACAGTTAATCGCCGATTGGTCAATCTTTTTAGCGGAATATCGTTTTCATTGCTTTTCAATAATTTATGGTTGTACCACTGGAGTGTAATTTCATAAGACAAAAAGATTTTTCCGGAATCGTTGTATTTCGAAGCGATAACGTTCCGCATATCGTCTCTAAGAAAGACCAGTATCCGGGCATGGTTGTGCTGGAATATTTCCGTATTATACTCCTTGGCTATTCGCAGCAGTTCCATGATTTTCAGATTATCGCTCTCGCTATCCACGTTGTAACCCACATCGAGGTCATCGAATAAAAGCCAAAACTCCGTTTCTTTGTTGGTCGGATAATCGAGGATAATTTTCACGATCTCTTTTAAGGGAGCTATCAGTTTATAGTACGGAGCTTTCGTCTCTTTGATCCCGAATTGTTTCTTAAATACAGCACCGAACAGATGGGTAAGCATTCCGAATTTAATCTCCCCTCCATTGTTCAGAAATACCTCGCTCACTTCGAACTTGTCAATAGCAGACGATCCTGTATTCTTTTCTACAAATTTCCTCAGTTGATTGTACTCAGTCGTGTATTCTCCGCATTCGTTCTTGACAATCAATTTGACAATATTGACCAGAATCAGCCATTCGAAGAGCAGTGAATCTTTCCCCTCGCCGGAATTCCCGGAAACCTGAACCGCCCGTTCGAGGTCAAAGTCTTTTAACCGTAATAAGACCGCATGAGAATCCTTTGCCTGATCGGACTGATCTTTGATGTATTTGGCTATCGCCGTTTTCCCCGATCCTTTCCGCCCCGTGAAAATAAATTTTCCTTTTTTCAGTTCGGATAATATTTCAAGATAATCCTCAAAATAATCGCTCAGTTTATACTTATCTCTGTTTTCACCTTCAGCCTCTGGCATGCCAAAGTAAAAACTTTTAGTCGAATAATTTGCAGTGTTTTTCGTTATGTTATCCAGAATCCCCATGGCATCTAAATATTGTTAATTTAATTTGTTTCATAAAGATAACATATTTTGTTTGTGCCTGCAAATTCGTTTTATATCACAGGTAAAATAGAGGATATGTGTTATCGTTTGTCTTATAAAAGATCTCTGCTATTTTGTTCCCTGTGCAGCCGGTTGATCTCCTCTTTGTAAAGTTCCAGATGGTTGCGGAGGATGTTTTCCACATATCCGATTACGGACACTCTGCCCGTGCCGATCTTCCGTGCCACTTCCGAGATCTTGCAGCGCGTCTCTTCGCTGACATACAGTGCCGTCCGGACTTTCACCCGAACCGGTTTCAGAAACGTCGCTTCGTAATCGGGCAGGGTCATTCTCCGCCTGCGAACCGCAGGAAGCTCCGGCTGTTCCTCGTTTCCGGCAGATATTCGCTCCGCTATCTCCAGCATGGAGCCCCCGGCGCTCTGTCCGCCGACCGCTTCCCGCAGCATATCTTCGTCTATGACGGGGAGATTCCTATTTCTTTTCCTGCTTTCCATGTGCGCTATGTTCTGATAGTTCGACGATTTCACGGGTCAGGCTGTCGAGACAGCACTCCCGGATAAAGCTTTTCTCGGGAAGCAGGATCGTCGAACGGAAGACGGGTCCTTCCTCCGCCGAGAGCTCCTTGCTGAACCGACTTCTGTAGGGAATATGGGTCTCCATCCGGTGCAGTCCGAGTTTCTCCAACGCCTTGTCATAAAGGTCGTACAGCGGAGTCCGCTCCCTTCGGTCGATCATCGTCCAAAACAGGTGGACGCCTGCGGTCTGCACGTCCGAATTGCGGACCAGATGGTCATCGACCGATTTGGCGAACGCGAGCGTGCTTTCCATCACGTAGCGGTCCGCCTTCATCGGCACGAATATCCGGTCGATGGCAGATAGCGTCCGCAGTACGCCCGGGGTGCCGACCGTACCCGGAAGGTCGAACAGTACGAAATCGACCGGCTCTCTCAGCATACCGAGCTGCCTGTCCACATCCGTAAGAGCCCTTTCCGGGGCGGAGGCGATCACCGGCCAGATCTCTCTGTGTGTCACTCCGAACTGACGGACAAGCAACGATTTGTAACGAGGGCTTCGGTCGAGCAGGGCCAGTTCTCTTTTGCGCTGGTCGAAAATGCTTTTCTGAGGATAGTCGCAGTCGGCTACCAATACGCGGTATCCTTCCATGTAATGCAGGATGTCGGCGAGCAGCACCGTAAAGGTCGATTTGCCGATTCCGCCTTTCTGATTGCAGACGGAGATAAAAACAGGTTTCCGTTCCATAACTATGATCGGTTAAAAGAATGTCGTTTCCTTCTCCGGCAGTTCTGCCATCCGTGCCGGAAACAGCAGATATGCCAATAATACCATCCATACCGGATACGCCGTTTATGCCGGAGGTGTTGTTTCTGCCATCCATAGCATCTATGCCACCAATACCATATTCGGCATAGACGCCTTCGCTGCCACGCATACCATCTATACCGTGGCAGCCATGTATTCCATGACCGCACTGCATACCATGACTGTCATGCATACCATGGATGTCATGAATACCGTGACTGGCAGTTATGGCATCCGTGCCATGCACGCGAAGAAAACGGAAATCCTGAAAGGTGCTTCGCAGGGGCCGTTGCAGGCCGTCTATGGCCGGATTGGAATCCTTGTTTGGTTCCGATAATCTGCCTAACATTGCATGGGTCGAACCTACTGCCGCTTTCGCGGAAGCGAGACTGCCGGTCTCGCGCGGGCAAATCCGCCGGATGGCGGATTTATCGGCGCCTGCCGATAGCAAGGTGTGTTTCGGTATGCCGGAAAATCCGGCCCCCCGAAACCTCCGCCCCTTCTGCGGGGGACGGAATGGGTTCGACTCCGAAGTCGTCAAACCTCAAAATCAAAAATGCGATGGCAAAGAAGATCAAAGGACGGCCCCGCAGTGCCGATCCATGCAAGTATCACTACAATTTCAAGCTCAACGAGGCACAGAACAAACGGTTTCTGGACATGCTGGAGCAGTCGGGATGTACGGACAACAAATCCAGATTCATCCTCTCCCGGCTTTTCGGGTGAGAGCTCCGGGTCGTAAAGACCGATCCCGCGACGCAGGATTTCTGCGCCCGGCTGGGCGATCTGCATTTCCAAATCCGTAAGGTCGGGCTCAATTACAATCAGGTCGTGAAGGCCATCCATCACAACTACGATGCCGCTTCTGCGGCCCGTATGCTGTGGCGGCTGGAGCAGGAAACAAGGAAAATGACGGAGTTACAGCAGCAAATTCTGACACTCGCCGAAGAGTTCGAGAAACGATGGTCGGACGAATAACATCCGGAAAATCGCTTTACGGCGTACTGGCGTACAACCGTCTCAAGATAGACGGAGGGCGGGCCCGCGTGATCTTCTGCAACCGGATGCTTCCGCCGGGAGGAGACCCCGCCCGGCTTACCGCCGCACATTGCAGACGGGTCATGCAAACCTGGCTCGACGCGAAAAAGAACAGCCGTTTCGTGGAGACGATCTTCCACGCTTCGTTGAATCCGCATCCCGAGGACCGGCTTTCGGAGCAGCAGTTGGCCGACATCGCCGAGGAGTACATGCAGCGGATGGGCTACGGCGACCAGCCCTATGTGGTTTACCTGCACCGGGACATTGCACGGGCCCATCTGCATATCGTATCGGTGCGCGTCGGGCCGGACGGACAGAAGATCGACGACGGCAACGAGCGGTATCGCTCGAAAGCAATTACCCGTTCCATCGAAAAGGAATACGGGCTGCGGCGTGCTACAAAGCGGCAGGAACGGGAAGGAACCGTACCGCTGAGAAAAGTGGAGTACCGGCGCAGCGGCCTGAAGGCCCAGATCGCATCCGTCGTCCGCAACGTTACGGACCGCTATAAGTTTTGCACTCTGAAGGAGTACAACAATATATTGCAATTATTTCGAGTCGAAGCGGAGGAAGTGCGCGGCGAGATCGACGGCCGTCCGTATGCCGGAATGCTTTACAGCGCGTTGGACGAGAACGGCGACAAAGTCGGAGTACCGATCAAATCGAGCGCGATCGGACGCGATACGGGAATCGGGGCGATCGAAAAACACTATGCGAAAAGCGCCGAATGGCTCAAAAAGAGTACGGACGGGATGGAAGGACTGCGCGGGATCGTCCGGGACGCCATGCGACGATCCCGGAGCCTGCCGGAATTTGCGGCGGCGCTATCGGCCGGGGGCGTACAGCTCATCGTCCGGCAAAATACGCAAGGGCGGATCTACGGGATTACGTTCATCGACCACGACGGGGGATTGATCATTAACGGCTCCAAGCTGGGGCGGAACAAAGAGTTCGCTGCAAACCGTTTCCATGAACTGTTCGGGGCGCATACGGCCGATGAACTGGAACGGGAAGTATCCGGACAAAACGACAAACGACCCGTTGCAGACCGCGAATCTTCGGAGTCCTCTGCAATCGATTCGCCGACGGAAATACCGAAACCGAATCCGATGGATACGGAGGCCGAATCCCGGCTGATCGGGCAGGCTGTCGATACGTTGGATATTTTCTCTACGGCGTTGGAGGAAGGGCAATATCCGGAACCTTATGAGGAAGATTTCCGTCCGGAGAGAAAGCGCCGGAAAAAACGAAGACCTCTATGATCCTCGTTTTGTAGATTATAGACGCAGACCGATGCTATCGCTGGCTGCGCTCGGTCAGTGCCGCTTTGAGTTGATCGAGAAAACCGGTAAGACGAATTTTACGGTTGACGGCTGCATTTTTGAAACGCTCATAATTCTTTATCCGGATATGCAGCACCTCTTCGAAGGTGTGGATAACGACCGAGAACTCGATCCGCGAACCGTCGCTTTTACGAAAAGCCCCGATCAGGTGTAAGGCGTACAGCAGTTCGACCAGATCCGTTACGGTCAGGTCTTTCGACAAATACAACGGGGACTCGATTTTCACTTCCGGCACGATGCCGGATTGAGGGTATCGCAGACGGAGATGAAGCAACCGGACTTCCGTGTCGATCAGAAACAAGGTTCTTATCATATAGTCGGTTATTAAATGTTCTGCTGCCGTATGTTTCTGTTCTTCGAGAAGGGATAGCTGTTTGTGCGTAAAGTTCATGCAGCGCAGACGCTCGATAATGCTTCTGCGGTCATCGGAAGAATAAGCTGTAAGTTTTTGGATAAATTCTTCGAACAGTTCCGAAAGATGCGCTTCGGAAACGGTTCCGGTCGGCAGGTCACTTTCACGAAAGAACAGCAACAAGCCTGTCTTCAGTAATGTGTACATAGCAGTTGGTTTTAGATTAAATAAAAAGTCCGGAGCCAAAGCTCCGGATAGTTGCGCTTCTATTAATCAAATTATGCGTTACTTAAGATATATCTGTTACAGACAAACGTATTCTCACCTTCCGTCGACGGCATATCGACGGACAATAGATCACCCCACGTAAATTTATAGAAAATAACTTCTCCAGTGTTATCTACTGCGACTAAATGGAAATAAGCTCCAGCGCCGATGACTATGGGATTAATCATCCAACGACTGAACTAATAGCTATTTGTGATTATTTTCTCGCAGGAAAATGCCTGTCGAAATCCGGATTCAATGCTACGACCCAATCATACCAGACCGTTGCGATTGCCCACACGAAATGCGAGAGTCCTGTGGTCTTGTTTGATCAGAAGCGCCGTATGATTTTCAACGATAAATTACGTGAAATAATTACTCCCGAGTAGCATAAAAGCTGCTCGGGAGCTAAAGAATACCCAATCGAAGAAAAAGGACTTGTATTACGTAACTGAATACTATAGTTGATATTTACTAATTAGAGTTATTTTTTTCATGCCAATACCGGTCATGTTTTTCTCGATCGAATTGCCAGTCGTTATTCCTGTACCAAATCTTCTTCCGGAGTTTCCGAAGATACTTCCATTCGTTTCGCTTGCCCTCATTGGTAAAAAAAAGCTTTAATCCCAATCCTGCCTGACCGTTTTTGGAAATAACTATTCCCGTACAGTGAACATAGCGTTTCAAAGTCGATTCGATAGGAATGCCCGGTCCTCGATAGAACACATCCACAACCGGCAAGGTATACATATAAATCGAATCGGCATTGAACCATCGACGCACCTTCTTTCCAGAATAAATTGTCACATAAGTGTTAAAATCCTCCTGAGTGAAGACCTTATTCGGCGCCCTTTTCAATCCTTCAACGTATTGCCAGCGATCGATCAGATGTTTGAATTTGATCAATTCTATATCATATATTTCGGAATAATACTTGCCCCATCTATGTTCCAATGAATTATTTGATATTTATTAGTCAATATCTATCAAAGCGTTAACCAAAGCTCTTACACACATGGCATAAGGCTTGTCATCCTCCATCTCTTTTTTTATATTATCTTTTATTAATTGCTTTAGTAAAGGATTAGCTTCATTTACATACCTATCTAGTAACGGACGAATATTATCTAAAACATGTTTACGACTTTCAATTAATTCAGGTCTATTTAATTCTAACAAACATTCTGTTAATTCAGCCCGTTTATTATTAGGTTTATGATAAATAAATGTGCCTAAAGAAACAAAAAAATCATCCGGATTCTCAATATAAGGATTTACAATTGCACAGGCTTCATCAAAAGAGTCACTTTTCTTTATATTGCACCACGGACAAGCCAAGCCTAAATTATTCCATTCAAATGTTTTTTCTGGGTATATAGCTTTAGGCCGATAATGCTCGATATGTTCAGGAGCTACAGCAGAAATATAACTTTCACAATACATGCACTTCCCATGAGTTTCATGGATTAAAGCTTTCTTGATATCGGGGTGATTATATTTATTCTTAACATGGTCTGGAATCTTATCTCCAGAGTTAACATATGCCATTAAATCATTTGTCCATTGTTTCCCATTTTGAACCAGAATGTCAGGTTCACAAGACTTACTTAGTTTTATCATTATCCAAAATTCTATTTAATGCCAATGGCATAACACTTTCTAATCCTAGCTGTTTAAATTCTTCTCGCATTGCATTAACTGAATCAGTCGTTAATTCAACATTCCTATATTTAGCAACTATTTCAATTAAAGCATTCTCTGCCCAAATAGGCATAGTAAACGGAACTCCTAATACTTCATTTAATATATCAGTAGCTGTTCGTGCTTTATGAACTAAATCCAATTTCTCACTAAACACTCTATTTTCAGTGTCATATCTAAAAGCGTATACATTAGAGTCTTTTACAGAAGACACAACTAACGGACTATGAGTAGATATAACAAACTGTACATTAGGGAAAGCCTCCAATAAGTCAGGCAAAACAGAACGTTGCATTGTTGCATGTAAATGGTTTTCCACTTCGTCAATAAGAACAACTATCTCTTCTTCTGAATTTGCAAGATTGTAAATCTGCCACCCCAAATCAACTAATGCTGCAATTCCTCCAGAAACAGCATCCAACATAAAATCGCCTGATTGGGTCACCAATACAATTTCGTAATTTCTAATAGATATTTTTTCAAAGCCAATAGTTTGCGGCATTAATATTCTCAAAACATTTTCGAATCCTTTAAACCAATCTATTAATTCTCTATCTGGCTCTATAAAAGAATTTCCCTCACCCCCTATAGCCCAACTTAACAACGTTTCTTTAATATGGTAATTTATAGATTTGTCTTTATAAACTGTTCCCATAGTCAGAAATTCTTTTTTTACCTCTTGTTCTATAAGAGAATAAGCCTCTTTTCTATTTCTCTTTTTAGTTGCAATAGATGGAATATTTTGGTATTTAAAAGCACTTCTATGAGATAGTATATTTAGTCCTAAAAGTAGTTTGCGATTATGGATTTCTATATTATATATTGCGGAGTTAACTTTTGGTACAATTAAATTGGCGAATGAATTATCTGAATAAGTAATTTTACCGATAGCATCATTATTATCTTTCTTTTTAAACCATCTATACCAATTAGCGATATAACTAATTTTCCCATTGTTTCTATCCTTTGTAGGAGTTGCCAATTCTGAAAATTCCCATCCAAAATGTTTGGCTAACAAATGTAATAAAGTTGTTTTTCCAGAACCGTTTGCTCCGGTCAAAATCGTTAGTCGTTCATGAAAATCAATATCAATATTCTGAAATTGTTTCCAGTCACTTATTCGTAATGCTTTAAATTTCATACTAAAAATATTTTTATTACAACAACTTTGATAGATATAATCTTACGCATGTCTATTTCATCAACTCAATAATATCTTTCGGCAATATGGCATTCCTAGCATCATCTTTCGGAGCATTTTTAAGGAACAGCACTGGAACGATGGTGTAGTTCTGAGCAAACGGCAGCAGAATTGCTTTGCGGAGAAGTTCAGTTGTAAGTTGTTTGCCATTCTCCTGAGTTGTCCATTTGCATTCTCCAACCAGCAGATACTTTTTATCGAGCGATTCTGCCATCACATCGAACTCGACCTGTTCCGGCTTCTTATCCTCATTGAGAACAGATCCCCACCAGCGTTTTGCCTTGCCATAAACCATTCCACCTACAAGATTTCCTGTTACGGCATCCCGACACAGTTTTTCCCATTGCATACTCACATACTCAGAGAAATGGGCGTTCAAAGTCTGTTCTATGGGTAGACGACGGCCAAGTTCAATGAACGAACGATTAGGGACAACAAATTGATAGTAGAATGCCATAAACGGATCGGCAATTTTATAGAGGCTCTTTTTCGCATTCTTTTCATCAATACCGAATGGGATGTCTTTCTCCAAAAATCCAAGATCGACAAGTTTCTTCAATGGACGCGACAGATTGGTCGCCGGTTCATTGCATCGTGCAGCAATCTCGGAAAGACGGTTTGCGCCAGTACCTATATAAGACATGATCGTCGAAGTCTTGACAATATCCTTGACATCATCCTGAAACAGTTTTATCGGCTCCTCATAAAGAGTTCCATTTACAGAAAGGATATTGCGCCACAGGGCATCATCAAGCGAACTTCTATTTTCCCTCAGTTCCCAATAACGCGGCACACCGCCCCATACGGCGTACTCTTCGATGGCATTCATCGCATTAAGACTCAAAGCCTCCTGAATATACAACAAACGTATAGGCGCAAGCCTCATTATCTCATCAGCACGACCATAAAGAGGTGCAGTAGAATCAAGAAAGAGCCCATACATCATATTTTGCGATGAACCGCAAAGCACAAGATTGTACTTCAACTGCTTCTCGTCAACAAGTTTCTGTAATACAGACGGTAATTCAGGAGACTGCTCCACCAGATACGGAAATTCATCCAAACATAGAGTAAAACGCTTGTCTGTCCGATAATTGACCGCACGAAACATCGACTCCCAATCCGGATATGTCAATTTATCGAAGTCAGGAAACATTTGTGCTATCACTTTTGCAAGCAATGCCCTCTGATGTTGTCCTTCTGAACGATCGGCAAGAAAATAAACATCCGTGTCCGACAACACCCTTTTGATAAGCGTAGACTTACCCAATCGTCTACGACCGTACATTACGACTAGTGAGGCCCTCTCTCTCTCAAGAGCATCCTTCAATCGTGCTGCTTCCTCTATTCTATCAACGAATTTCATACACTCTATTTATTACGCAATACAAACATAATGCTTTTGTAGCATAATGCAAAATCTTAAGCCACGAACTATCCTAATATAGAACCATTTTCGATTTTATGCATTGGAAAACATGAGTTTTATCTTTTTTCGAAGCTCTTTTCCTTGTCTTCAAACTCATATCTTGTAAAGCCTTCCCCAATTTATCTTCTTTGGCTAACCACAGAATATCATCGTCAAGCTGTAAAGCATATAGCACACGTAAGTAGATTCCGATTGCTACTGTAGGTACGCCTTTCTCTATTCGGGATACGGTCAATGGAGGGCAAATGGCACGTTCTACCACCCGAGCCACACTCAGATTCCTGCGCAACCGAGCCAATTTAATCTGCTCTCCCACAACCGACATCTTCTGCTCCAATTTTCGAGGTAGTTTAGTCCTCATTGTATTTCTGTTTTGGCATTACATAATTATCGTCTTGAAAACAAGAGTCTGTTTAAATCCTGTTCTGAAACCGCCCAAATAACAATGATCAGTATGCGAAGCGCGGGGATTTCTATTGCTGTGGATTTTACACCACAATGGGCAGAACACAGCATGGGCCATACGTGGAGCGCTCTATTGACCAACGAAAAAAATATCGTCGGGTTCGGCAGTTTTACGGACGAAGAGCCCGGTTTTTTTGCGTAATACATGGGAAAACATCGCTATACATACCGGCATAATCCGGCTCTGAACAGCCGTCAAAACAGGAAAATAACTTCCATCGAATCACGTTCCCGACACAAACTACGGTATCGGGAACTTTTTTATGCGGTTATCGACCGGAGAGCGGCGATCCGATCGAACAGATAACTTCCGGCCATACCCGGCCCCGGACGGCCGCACCGACATATCCCGCAGGATTTTCCGTTGGACGGACGAACGTAAACCCGGAAAACCATGCAACAGGAAGACGACCTGCGGGGTCTCGCCAAAGTCATGCAGTTCATGCGGGCGCTCAGCCTGCTGTTCGCGCTCATTCATTTTTACTGGTACGCCTATTCGTGGATTACGGCCGTAGGTTGGAATACGGCCCTCGTCGATAAGATCCTGATGAACTTCCAGCGGACGTCGGGACTCTTCTCGTCGCCCCTTTACACCAAACTGTTCTGTCTGTTGTTTCTGGCCCTTTCGTGCCTCGGTACGCGAAGCGTCCGCAGCGAGAAGATCTCCCGCCGCCGGATCGCGCTTTGCGGAACCGCCGGCATACTGCTGTTCTTTTGCTGCGGCTGGCTGCTGCGCCTTCCCCTGCCGGTACGAACTCTCGGCCCGCTCTACGGTCTGACGCTGCTTGCAGGATACTGCCTAATGCTGGCCGCCGGGGTCTGGCTCGGACGGCTGATCAAAGAGCGCGTCTTCGAGGACCCGTTCAACGACGAAAACGAATCCTTCATGCAGGAGACCCGCCTGATGACCAACGACTACTCGGTAAACTTACCTACGCTGTTCTATTACAAAAGACGCTGGCATCCGGGTTGGATCAATGTCGTCAATCCCTTCCGCGCGACGGTCGTGCTGGGAACGCCCGGTTCGGGAAAATCCTACGCCGTAGTCAATCAGTTCATCAAGCAGCAGATCGAGAAGGGATTTTCGATGTATATCTACGACTTCAAGTTCGACGACCTCTCCGTCATCGCCTACAACCACCTGCGTACCCACATGCAGGGCTATAAGGTTCCGCCTAAATTCTACGTCATCAACTTCGACGACCCGCGCCGCTCGCATCGCTGCAACCCGATCCACCGCGATTTTATGACCGACATCTCGGACGCCTACGAGTCGGCCTACACGATCATGCTGAACCTCAATAAGACGTGGATCACCAAGCAGGGCGATTTCTTCGTAGAAAGTCCCATCATCCTGCTGGCCGCGATCATCTGGTTCCTGAAGATCTACGACGGAGGCCGCTACTGCACCTTTCCGCACGCCATCGAGCTGCTAAATAAAAGATATGCCGACGTCTTCGTCATCCTGACCTCCCACCCGGAGCTCGAAAACTACCTCAGTCCCTTTATGGACGCATGGAAAGGCGGGGCGCAGGACCAGTTGCAGGGACAGATCGCCTCGGCCAAGATTCCCCTTTCGCGCATGATCTCCCCGCAGCTCTACTGGGTGATGACCGGGGACGACTTTACCCTCGACATCAACAACCCCGATGCGCCCAAGATCCTCTGCGTGGGGAACAACCCCGACCGGCAGAACATCTACTCGGCAGCCCTCGGGCTCTACAACTCCCGCATCGTGCGCCTGATAAACAAGAAGGGCAAACTCAAATCGGCGGTCATCATCGACGAGCTCCCCACGATCTATTTCCGCGGACTGGACAACCTGATCGCCACGGCCCGCTCGAACAAGGTGGCCGTCTGCCTCGGCTTTCAGGACTTCAGCCAACTGACGCGGGACTACGGAGATAAGGAAAGCAAGGTGATCCAGAACACCGTAGGCAACATCTTTTCCGGACAGGTCGTAGGCGACACGGCCGAGACGCTTTCCAAACGCTTCGGCAAGATTCTCCAGCAGCGCAAATCCGTATCGTTCGCTCAGGGAAGCACGACCCTTTCGACCAATACGCAGATGGATTCGCTGATCCCGCCATCGAAGATCGGCAACCTCTCTCAGGGTATGTTCGTGGGGGCCGTAGCCGACAACTTCGATGAAAAAATAGAGCAGAAGATCTTCCATGCCCAGATCGTCGTGGACAACGAACGGGTAAAGCGCGAAACGGCCGCCTACGTTCCGATTCCCGAAATATCCTCCTTTATGGGAGCGGACGGACAAGATCACATGAAAGAGATCATTCAGGCCAATTACGAACGGATCAGAGCCGACGTGGAGCGGATCGTCAAAACGGAGATGAAACGCATCGAGGACGATCCGGAACTACGCAAGCTGATCCCAAAACCCAAGCAGCAGGCTGCGAAATAGCTCCGTTTCACTGCTTTCAGACGGCCATGCCCGGCCCCGGACGGCCGTGCGGTATCATCCGCTCCGAAGCCGGGTATCTTAGCCTGCGGATAGTTAAATACCGGAGAATATGCAAGAAAGAAAAAAGGAAGGCGCGAGCCTGTACGTTACCTACGACAGCATGAAACGCCCGGTGCATATCAGCATCAAAGAGAGCGGGCTGTCCGGCTTTCTCGCCTTTATGCGGGAAGATACGGCCGAAGTGCTGCGGCAGGGCTACGATCCGAACCTGTGGATGTGCCATTACCGGTTTCCGGACCGCAGGCAGATTCCCGAAATCCGTCCGCAGAGCAACGACGACTATCTGGAACGCCTTTCCCGTGCGGCACGTTCCGCCGGCATACGGGCCGAGCACCAGATCGCCATGACGGATATGCTCTACTGCCTGCGGCACAGCATCGTTCCGCTGACGCCCGAGGCCGATCCCGCAAAGCTGGCCCTGCGGACGGACTACCCCGATCCGCTCGGCACCTTCGGCGTGGAACTGCCCTCTCCGGGGATCGACATTCCGGAATACAGGGCCTATACCGCCGTCGAGACGGCTCCCGGCGTCGTATTTTTCAGCGATACGCAGCACGGGAAGATGCAGTTCGAAAAATACATGGACTACCATGCGTCGAACTTTTTCAATCCGGAGCAGCAGACGCCCTCGCTGAAGATCTACGACGTGATCGCCCGGCCTGCGGATATGGCCCCGATAACAGACCGGTGCTTTGCCGAAGCGGAGGACGGACAGAAGCGCAGAAACCGTTTCGCGGAGGCGTACGCCGACCGGGAACTACTCCGGCAGGGAAACCTCCGCCGGGAGTTCGACATGCGCCGCTCGACGGAAAACTATTACGCCTTTTTGCTGCGGGACGAACCGGCCGGGGAAAAGAAAAAGAGACTTGCCGACCGCTCCTTCCGGGAACTGTGGGAGCGGTTCCGGGAGGGCGGGAGACCGAAGGAACCGGCCGGTCCCGAATGCGTGGAAAGCCGCTCTTTTATGGGCGACAGCGAAGAGAGAACGCTCCGGATACGAAAACGATAAACGCCTATGAATACACATCCCATTCCGGCGACGGTCCTGCTGACCCTCGCTCCGGACCAGACGGCGAGCCGCGTGCAGATCTACACGGACGGTTTTACCCGGAAGGATTTCGACCGGTATGCCGCCGCCGATATTTCCGACGCGCGAAACGATCCCGACGGACCTCAGGACGCATGGATCGTGCGTTACGACTTTGCTGACCAGCGGAAGATTCCCCGGATCGGGGAGAACCGCACGGAAGATTATGCACGCTCGCTTCTGCGCCGGGCGCATGAAAGCCGCATCCGTCCCTGTTGTATCATACCGCTGCGCGATCTGATGTTCTGCGCGGAGTCCGGGATCGATCCGCTCTCCCCGCAGGGGACGCACGAGCGGCTGATCCGGCTCGACGGGTACGGACCGTACTGCGCGGCTCAGGGATTCGGAAGACCCGGCGGCCCCGATGCGTTCCGCAGCGTCCGTGCCGTAGAACTGCCCGACGGGGTACTGCTATTCGATACGGAACGCCTTCTCGGAGGGGACGCTTTCAAGGCTTTGATGCAGCACTGCTGCGACCGCTTTTACGATCCGGGGCTCTCCCTCGATCGGCTCGGCGTGTACGACATTCCCCGGCTCAGCGCGGAGTTCCTGCTCGAAGGCCGGGCCGGGGCGCTGAACTTCCACTGCGGCTACCGCAACCGGGATTTTCTTATCACCTCCCTTCCCGGAGCGTATATCCTCGACCGCTCTTCGATTCTCGAAGGAGTTCCCCTGCGGAGCTACGACATGCGTCCGACGGCGGACAACTACCTGCGCTTTTGCGGGCGGGAGGAGCTGCACCCGGAGGCGTGGTCGCCCAATTACGACATGACCGTTCTGCTGCGGATCGCAGGACAAGGCTATCCGGTGAAAGATGTCCCCGAAATGTGGAAACGGAAAGCGGGGAGCCTCAGGGACTTCGCCGACATAGCGGCCCGGTACGATCCCCGGAGGCCGGATGTATTATTGGAGCGTGAAGCGCGGCGGCGGGCCCGGGCCCTGCTCGAAAGCCGCTATCCCGACCGCAGGAAGCCCTCCGCCGAAGATACGGCGCCGCGGCAGTCGCTCCGCGCGGAGCGTCTTTCCGATACGCTACCGGTACGGTCCGTAAAACGTCATTCGATATAACCGAATCAACATAAATCCTTTCCATGAAAATCGAACGAACCTTCCGGGGCAGCGTATATCTGACGCTGACGCCCGCGATGCAGATCCGCCACATCTGCATCGACATTCCGACCGATCCGCAGGGATTTTTACGGTTCCTGCACAACAATTACGACGATCTGGACGACTCCAAAAGCGTACCGGACAACTACATGATCCGCTACGACTTTCCGGACGCCTCGAAAATTCCCCCTCTGAGGCGGGACGACAACTCGGCCTACCTGCACGAACTGACGGCCGTGACGACCGAACAACAGGCGTATCCGAAGAAAATCGTATCGCTGCTCGATGTGGCGTACTGCAAACGGAACCGCATCGGTCTGCTTACGAAAGAATCGGAACACGAAAACCTTTGCAAAACCATAGGATACATTCCGCAGATTTACCGGCTGCGGAGACTCAATCCTTCTTTCCCGAAGATAACGGGCTTTGAAACGGACCGCGGGGTACTGCTGTTCAGCAATACGGAAAAAGGACGAACGGCACAGGCCGATTACCTCCAGTACCAGGCAGATCAGTTTTTCAAGGCGCAGAACGGGACGACCTTTCTGCGAGTGCACAGTCTGCTTCATTTACCCGAAATTCCCTCTCGGCAGATCGACCGTTTTGCTGAAATGAATTATGAACATCATACGGACTGCAACGATTTTCAGCCCGTACCTGCCGAAATATATTGCCCGCCGGAGACGACCCGTTACGGATTTTGCAACGAGCGTTACGATATGCATCCGACGCTGGAGAATTTCGACAGATTCGTTCATCTCGACTATTGGAACAGCCCGACCTTATCGGACGAAAATTACGACATCGCCGCGCTGCTTCTCATTCGACAAAACGGCTGCCCTCGCGGAGGATTCTACGCCGATCTGTCTCGACCGTTTTTCCGTCAGGAAGAATTCGACCGGCTCGATGCCGCCAAAGCGGGCAAGAGCCCGGAACAGTGCGCCGGAATCGACGAAAAGATGAAGACCCTTGCGGGAGAAATCCTCGATCATGCATTTTCCGGATACCGGGGCGTTTCGAACGGGCGGAACCCGTCGCTGTCCGAAGAGCCCGGTCTGCCGAAGCAGCGAGCCGGCATGAAACGGTAGAACATCCCGATCCACCGTAAAAACGCCGCTGTCCACAGCGTATCGCCGGCCATGCGCGGCCTGCGGCGGCCGCCCGGTATCAGGCGTCGAACGGCTCTGTATATTCGTCCTGTAATCATTGTTCAACTTCTTAATTCTATTTCAATTATGGCAAAAAAAGAGAATGCGGGAACGGAAGCGTACCGCCCCGACCCCAACCGTGAAACCATTCTGATGGCCGACAAAGCCAACGGCCGGCTGGACGTTATCAGCGAGTTCCGGCGCGACCCGAACGACAACAACCGGATTTCGGTAGTTACCGTCACGCCCGAAACCAAAAACCGCGCGTCCTACTATACGCTGATGTTCGGCAGCGATGCGGCCAAAGCGATCTCCGATCTGCGCTATCAGGATTTCGTGACCCACCGCGACAATCCCGAGACGCCGGCCGTGGAGCGTGAGTTTTTCCTCTGTCCGGTGGAGCGCGTTCCCGAGGTCGTGAATGCCTACTATGCGCTTCGCAACGATCCCAAAGACGAGATCAGCGCCGCCATCCTCGCCGAGTGCCGCACCGGTTCCAACCAGCTCGACCGGCTCCGCTATAACCTGTACGACATTCCGTGGGGCGAACTCGCTTCGATCGGGATCGACCGCAACCAGCTCTCCGCGCAGGATATTCAGCGGCTCCGCGAAGGAGGAGAGACCCCTGCGCTGTTCGACGTCGTTTACAAAGTAGGACAGGACACGCAAATCTCGGCGGACAAATGCTCGCTGCAAATGTACCGCGATCTGGACGACCGTCCCCGGCTCGACGTCAAAGGCCCTCTGCCGCATCCGGAGTACAAGGACGAAAAGTACAAGATGCACATCAGCGCCGACGACGAGGCCCGGATCGCCTACGGCCGGGCTCTGCCCCGCGCCATTATGGTCGATAACCACGGCAAGCAGGAGTGGTGCTACGCAGGATTCCGCACCGACACCAACCGGATGATTACCGTACCCGTGCGGGCCGTCGCCAAACCCGAGTTCATCTACGGCAACCGGATCAGTCAGACCCAGCAGAACGAACTGGCGCTGGGCCGCGGTATCCGGCTCGAACACTGCAAGCTCAGGGACAAGGACAACGAGTTCAGCTCCGTGTTCCAGTTCGACGTCACGCGGATGGATTTCGTGCCGATCAATCCCAGTTATGCCAAGCCGTACATTCCGCCCCGGATCGCCGAGCAGTTGACCGAACAGCAGATCGAAGCGTTGAAGCGTTACGAGGAGATCGACGCCCGCAACGTCAAATCCTCTACCGGCCGCAGCCTTTCGATCATGGGAATCGACCGTTCGACCAATGCGCCCTATTACTCCCGCATCAACCGTTCTCAGGAGCAGAATAAGGAGCAGGAACAGGCCAAAGCGCAGGAGCAGACGGCGGAACGCCAGCAGGCCGTATTCGAGGAAAAGACCCGATCGCAGGGGATGAGCGTCTAACGATGGCTGCCAGAAAGAAGATTCCCGATCCGGCGTACTTCGCCCGAAGGCTCGGGGCATTCCTGCGGGAACATCACCCCCTGCTCGAAAAGACCGAGGAAATGGTCCGTGAGCGGAGCCGCAGGGCGTGGGTCTCGGCATGGGACGCCCTGCAATCGGGCGACAGCGTGCGCACGGCCCTGCAAAAAGCGGACAGCGTGCTTTATAAAGGACTGCTCTTCTCCGGGTACGATACGCTCAGGTGCGTTCTCGCCGCGGAGTTTCCCGAAGTTCCCGAATCCGAACGGCATGAGTGCGTGGTGCGGCTGCTCCCTCTGTGCAAGGAGACGTTCATGCGCTACGACCTCGGCGACAGCCTGCTCGCGAGCCCGGAATACAACCACCTGATTCTCGATCTGATCGGGGTCGTCCGCAGGCATATCGGGGAATGCCTGTATTAAAATGATCGACACTGCCTGCAAAGGCATAATCCATTAAAATTTATCACGATGAAAACATTGTTTTTTACGGCTGCCGCCGCAGCCCTGCTTTGCTCTTGCGGCAAAGAACCCGTTTGCGAACATACGCCCGCTCCCGACACGCAGGGGCCCGCAGTAACCCTCTCGTTCGATGCCGGATCGTCCCGGACCAAATCCTTCTTCGACCCGACGGCCACGGCCGAAAGCTGGGAGAAAAGCCTCTCGTCGGTCTGCGTGCTGGTCTTCGGAGCTGACGGACGACTGCTCGTGCAACGTAACTTCACCGATTCGGAACTGTCGGCCAAGAAAGCCACGTTCGCCATCCCGAACGCTTTGGCCGGACAAAACTGCGACTTTTACGTCGTGGCGAACAAAACCGTCGGCGGTATTTCCGGTAAGACGGCGCTGATGACACTGAGCGAAACCACCCCTGCCGAATACAACGGCACCTTTGCCGAAGTATCCGCCCAAGCCAAGCGGTCCGGAGGATTCGTTATGACAGGCCATACGACCAAAGCAATCGCCGCGCAGGGAACCAAAACCGACGTGGCGGTAACGCTCGAACGCACCGTAGCCAAGATCGCGGTACAGGCATCCACGACGGCCGAGTTCTCGGAACGCTATTCGGGCAAAGTGCGGATCAACTCGGCCGTGCTCTCGAAAGCCGCCTCTCGGAGCAACCTGATCGCTCAGCAAACCCCGAACACGGGGCCCATGACCTTTACTCACACACAGGCGGCCGACGAGCTCTCCGGCAAGTTCCGGAACCTGTTCTACGTGCCGGAGAACGGCGAGCTGGCCGAAGGGAGCCGCCTGCTGCTGACCCTCGGCGCGACATACGACCGCGACGGCAACTTCTCGACGACGGACGACCAAGCGGAAGTCGCCTATCCCGTAGAGCTGTCCGGAGACGGCGCGGGCCGGTTCCTTCGCAACGGATATTACCGCGTACAGGCCCTGATCGACGGGCTCACCGGCAGCGAATTATCCGTCTCGATCTCCGTGGCAGACTGGGAAGCCCCCGTCACGCAGTCGGTAAACCTCGGACAGTAGCGCACTCTTTTCGGGGCAGGGGCCGTCCTCTGCCCCCTTACTTTCTCATTTAAACTATACCGGTTATGAAAAATCCGCTTATCGTTTTCACGTATGCGCTGGGGGCGCTCTGGAGCTCGTGCGCCGGTCTTGCCGACCGGGACCGGACGACGGGCCCCGATTCGCTCAGCGTCACGTTCGCCGTTACCGTCCCGGAGACGGAAACCGTAACCCGCGCCCTCTCGCCGGAAGACGAGCGACAGGTGCGCGACCTGAATATCTACCTCTTTCACAAAACGACCGATATACGCAAGCATCTCTTCTCGGACGACGGTGCCGGACAAATTACCGCAACGCTCATCCGGGGCGACTACGACGTCTTCGTCATAGCCAATGCCGGAGGCGATACGGGCGAACTGACGCGCGAAGAGGCCGAACGGTTCTCGCTGGGCGTTCCCGGAGAATCCGGCCTGACCGCCGCCGGAGGACTGCCCATGTCGGCCCGTCTCTCCGTCTCGGTCTCCGGCCCCGCCGTCATTCCCGTGTCGCTCGTGCGGTGCACGGCCAAAGTGACCCTCTCTTTAAGAGTGGATGAGCAGACCGCCGGGGAGATCGTTCTGCGAAGCGTCCGGGTAGGACACGCCCCCGGCACGGTAGCCCTGTTCTCCGACAACCGGGCGGCGGAATCCGCCCTGATAGACTACGCGAAGCGAAGCGTCACGGGCAACGCCTTCTCCGGCACGTTCTATATCCCGGAGAACCTGCAAGGGGTCAACGCCTCGATCACCGACCAGCGGGACAAGAGCGCCGCGAACGCGCCTGCCGCAGCCACTTGCCTCGACATTCGGGCTGTGGCCGAAGGTCGGGAAATCGCCTACCGGATCTATCCCGGAGCGAACAATACGACCGATTTCAACCTCGAACGGAACCATCACTACGTGATCGACGCCACGATCCGGGGCGCCGACGCCATAGACACGCGCGTATCGACCGTCGATCTGACGTTCGGAGCGATCAAAAACCCTTGCAACGTCGGGGAAACCGTTACGTCGAGCGTAACCGTAAAATGCACGAACAGTCCGAACCGTCAAATCTATCTGGCCGCGCAGATCGTCGAGGGCGGCGGGACGCTGACCGTAAACGGCTCCGCATGGCCCCCCGGCGCGGCCATACCCTTTTGCAAAGGAAACGAAACCCGAACGGTTCCCGTTACGCTGGTTCCGAGCCGCAGCGGACTGATCCGCATACGCTTTACCGTCTCGGACGACGCCGGATACATTACTTATTTGGAACTGACCACCTACTGTCAACAGTCTTATCCGGTAACGACCGTATTCAGCGAGAACAGTTGGAGCAAAACGGCCCATACGCCGCTTACCTTCTCGGTAAAAGCCAATCAGCAGAATAACACGTCGGGTTTTACGATCCGTTACGAATTGCAGAAAGGCGCAGGGGATATGTACTATGGCGGTATCAAACTTTCCGACGGACAGTCGTTGACCAGCGGCGCAAACGATCCGGCGACGGGGCTGACTTTCCCGTTCAGCTTTACTCCGACCGTTATCGGCACGGTATCGTTTCGGCTGACGTTTACCGGCGCGAACGGGCAAGCGTCCGTCGTCGAAAAGACCTATACCGGGATCGGTCCGTACAAAATCGACATCACGCCGGATTTCGCCAAAATCCAACCTGCCGGAACGACCGTGACATCGGACGGATATTCCGGAACTTATTACAAAAATTTCACGATCCGGTTGCTTGCCAGTACCGATAAAGCCGTTCCGAAGCCAGTAACGCTCCGTATCGGTTTGCAATATAAGTTAGGGGAATACGAAACCTCGCTTACGCCGACCGTAACGACCCAGACCAAAACGGGAACGGTCACGCTCAGCGCCGGAAGCAAAACCGGATATACGGACCTGATAACGTATGCCGCAAGCTGCATCGGCTATAATGCGGGCATGGGTTCCAAGATTATCTACCCCGGTTTCTACATGGTTCCCAAACAAAATTACGAAGCAAACGAACACAGCGAAGATGCTTTTGTTACCTCGTGCAAAATAACGAGCGACGCCGATAGCTCGATTGAATTTACCCTGCTTACGCCACCCAAATAACAACGCTATGAAAACATATCTTTTATTGATTCTATGGGCCGCAGTCCTCTGCGGCTGTTCGAAGCTGGCCCGTACGGAAGACCCGGCGACGGCTGCCGAAATTCCCGTATGTTTCCAAATAGAGTGCCCGCAAATGGACGAGCCGACGAAAGCCCTGACCGACGCGCAGGAGAAAACGGTGAAAGACCTGAACCTGTATCTGTATTGTAAAAATGCGACCGGCAAAGACGAGCATATCTATTCGGCGGGATCGGCGAATATTACCCGCAAACTGACCGTAGGCGATTACGACCTGTTCGTGATCGCCAATGCGGGCGGCGATCTGGGAAACATGACCCGCGCACAGGTCGAACAGTCGGCCCGTACCGTCGGCGGCGAAGCGGCGCTCGAAACCGGCTCCGCGCTTCCCCTGTCCGCGAAAACGTCCTTTTCGGTCAAAGCGGCCACGACCGTACCCGTTGTCCTGCGGAGAATCGTCGCCTGCATCGAACTGAACCTGTCGGTCGCCCCGCAACTAAGGGAACGGATCGCGCTGCGCTCCGTACAGATACTCTCCGCCCCGCGCCTTGCGGCTTACTTCGCAGACAATGCGCCCTCGGAAGACGACGCGGTGACGGACTACGCCTCCCGGAGCATCACGGGCCACTATTACAACGGAACGTTCTACGTGCCGGAGAATCTGCAAGGCACCGTGGCCGGCATTACGGACCCTACGCAAAAGGCTCCCGACAAGGCTCCGGAACAAGCGACCTGCATACACATCGAGGCCGTGAACCAGACCGGGCGCAAGCTCGACTACTTCATCTATCCCGGCGAAAACGATACGGACAATTTCGACATTCGGCGCAACCGCCGCTACATCGTCCATGCGACCGTCTTGGGCGAGAATACCATCGACACGCGGGTATCCACGACGGACGTCGTACTGGGCAGCGTCAAGCCGTCGTACCGTCCCGACGAGCCCCTGTCGACCGAACTGCGCCTGCTTACCGTCAACAACCCCGAACCGTCGTACAGCTTCTCGTACCGCATCTACGAAGGCGCGGCCTCGGAGCTGCGCGTTCAGGGACGGCCCCTCGCGCAGAACACGCCGCTGCCGGTAGACTTCTCCGGCAACGAGTACCGCCTGCCGATTCTCTATACGCAGACCGCGCCCGGCGAAGTACGCATCGGCCTTAGCGTAACCGACGGGTACGGGTACTCGGTCGAAAAGGAGCTCCGTGCGACCTACAAGGCTCCCGAACCCATCGTGGCGGACCTGTCGTCGCTCGCAGGGAGCGTCTGCCACACCGCCCAATCGTTCACGCTCGACCTCTCCGAGCGGGAGTACGAAGGCTCGTTCGGCGTCGTATGCGAACTGGCCGAAGGCGCGGGAACGCTGGCCTACGGCACGGCGTCCAATACGATTACCGGCGGCAGGCGGCTGACTCTCCCGGCCGGCAGCCATACGTTCTTCTTTACCGGAACGCAGAGCGGCCCGGCGCTGATCCGCTTTACGCTGAGCGATACCAACGGGCAGAGTCTGACGGTCGAGCACTCCGTGACGATGACCCCGCTGATGATCCACATCCGGCCCCGGTTCGTCTACGGCACGTGCCGGGTGCCGCAGAGCGGCGGACTCGTGCGAATGGACAGCTACCTCGATTTCTCGGTCGATACGGACCGGCCGCTCCTGCACGAGATCGCGCTGAAGTTCGATTGCTCCCTGACGCTCGAAAGCACGACCACCCCGTCGACTCAGAAGATCAAAAAGCTCGATCCGCTGACCTGTATGCTGACGCCGAACCGCCCGAGTTATTCCGCGCAGGCGCTCTACTATTCGGCCGAAAGTCCCCTCTATTACGCGGACGCTTCGGGCAACCCGACGTCCGTCATGCGGCACGGCTATCAGGTCAGGGATTATTCCCGATTCGTGCAGGACATTACGAACCGTCCGTCGGACAACTCGGTCTCTTACATACTCGACGGGGCCGTATGGAGTCGCGTGAACAAATAATCGCATGGCCATGAAACGGATCGTTACATGGGCCGCCGTGCTGACGCTCTGTACGGCGGCCTCCGCCTCGGCCCAGCTTCGGGCCGTGCGGGTCGATGCCTTTGCCCTGATGACCGGGACGCTTCACGCAGGCGTGGATTTCATGCTCGGTGAAAAACTCTCGCTGGACGCTTCCCTCTACTGGAATCCGATGCGGCTGGACGCCTTCCGCTCCAAACTGCTGGTCGGGCAGGCCGGCGTGCGCTTCTGGCGTTTCGAGCCGAACGTAGGCCCTTTCGTCGGGACTTATATCGCCGCAGGACGCTACGATATGGGGAACCGTCGTCGGCATCGCAAAGGCATGCTGGCTGGTGCGGGCGCATCCTACGGGTACTGCTGGATGCTCGCCAAGCGCTGGAGCCTGATCGCCGAGATCGGGGCGGGACTCTATTACGTGAAGGATACCCGCCGGGAATACTTTACCCCGTGGAGCGAGGACGAGATCATCCGCCGCAGCCGGCGACTGATGCTTCTGCCCTCGAAAGTCGAAGCGAGCCTTTCGTACCTGTTCTAAATCCCTTGTGCCATGAAAATCCGTAATATATTATTTCTGGTCGCACTCTCTGTTTCGGTGCTCTCCTGCACGCTGACCCGCAGGATGGAGCGCCGGGGTACGGCCGCCGCGCTGTCGCTCATGCAGAAGCGGAAGCCCGCGCCGGAGGACAGCCTACCCGAAAGCGGCAGGCATCCCGGCGAGGGATGGGTCGGACGGCCGAACGGCGATTCCCTCTACTGGGCCGGAACGCTGGTGGACAAGGACGGCGAACGCCGCATGTTGATCCGTTTGGATGAAGTGCGGGTGGTCGGACGTAGCAAGGTCGTCGTAGAACGGATGGGGCTGGTGACGCTCGACTTTCGGATTACCGTGCCCGAGCAGCTTCAGGGAAACTCTCTGGGGATCGTCGTAACGCCCCGCCTGCACGACGGGGGCTCGACCGTAAAACTGGAGCGGCTCGTCGTGCGGGGTGGACTGTACGGCCGCTTACAGGAGCGCGATCTGTGGCAATTCGACAGATATCGGGAACGCGTGACGACTCTGATGCGGAATGCGGGCGACTCCTTGCGTGAATCCGTGCTCGACAGGGCTTACCGCCGGATCGTCCGCTTCCCCCGCACTTCCGGGGCGCGGCTGGATTCGGTCGTAAAGGAACGGGAGCGGATCGACTATTACTACACGCAGCAGGTCAGGCCCCGAAACGGCAGCAAGCAGCTCGTCGTGACACTCGAAGGTGAGGTGCGGGGGCTCGACGGGAGCCGTTACGAGCTCCCGCCATCGGACACGCTCCGTTACACCGTATCTTCCGTACTCTCGCTGATCGATACCCTGCCGAGATTTTGCACCCGCATAATCGACAAGTATGCCGTCGTGCGGGACCGGAACTACATCGCTTTCCGGGTCAACGGGACCGAACTGTGCGACACGCTGGGGGACAACCGCCGGCAGTTGGAGCGGATCGCGGCGCTGATGGACAGCGTGGTCGATCTGGAGGAGTTCTATCTGGACAGCCTCGTGATGACGGCCTCCTCGTCGCCGGAAGGCCCCTTCGCACGGAACGGCTTTCTGGCGAAGGAACGGGGATATGCCTTGCGGGACTATCTGCGCGGACGCTTCGGAGACGGTGTCGACACGACGGTCACGGTACGGTGGATAGCCGAAGACTGGAAGACTCTTGACAGGATGATCCTCGAAGACGACAGCATCGCCGATAAGGAACCGATTCGAGAATTGATCGCAGAAGAGAAAGATCCGGATATGCGGGAGCGGAAGATCCGGGAACGCTTCCCGGAACAGTACGCCTATATCCGGCACAAGTATTACCCCCAACTTCGCTGTGTGGATTTTCGTTACGACCTGCGTCGAAGGGATATGATCAAAGACACGATCCACACGACGGAACCCGACACGCTGTATGCACGCGGGGTACGGCTGCTGCGCGAACGCCGTTATGCCGAAGCCGTAAACCTGCTCTACTCGTACAGGGATCGCAACAGCCTGATCGCCCTGCTGTCGCTCGGATACGACCGCACGGCCCATGAAATCGCACAGGAACTGCCCGCCGGGGCCGAGAACGACTATCTGCATGCCATCGCCGCGATGCGGGTAGGACGCCGGAACGAAGCGGCGGAGCACTTCGAAAGGGCAGCCGGGGCGGAACCGAGGCTGAGGTTCCGCGCAAAACTCGATCCCGAACTGACTGAACTCGCAACCAATCCTTAACGCCATGAAACCTCTTTTGTTTCTTTTTCTTACGGGAATACTCTGCGCCTGCACGCTGAGCGAACAGGCCGACATGGAAATCAATCCCAAACCGACTCTCGTAGTGGAATACCGGTACACCGATACGAGCGGAAACAACACGACGCACGAAGAGATCGGACATACGGTCTCCCTGCTGTTCGACCCTGCGGGGATGTTTCTGCGGGAAATAACCGCTTTCGGGGAACGTTTTACCGACTCGATCACCCTGCTCAGCGGCGTTCCCGCCGGGGAATATACGGTCGTCACGTTCGCCAATGCGGACGGCATGGAACGTCCGGCGCTTACGCCCGGCGTGTCGCGGATGACGGAGCCGCTGTGCAAAAGGAAAGACACGGGGACCAACCGCACCGCCGAGCGTCTTTTCCACGCCCTCGCGCGCTTTACCGTACGGCGGGGCCGGCCGCAGGTGCGCCGGATAGAACTCTGCAAGAAATATTTTCGTATCGAGCTGAGCGTAACCGGCGCAGACAAGCTGTCCGGCAGCGCGGACGACTTCCGGGTGCTGTTCGACGGAATCCCTGCGGGAATCGACTACCGGGGAGAACCTTTGCAGGAAACGATGCGGTTCACGCCGCTGCTGGAGAAAGACGAAACGGGAACGATGAAAGGCACATTCGACGTATTCTGTTTCGGACGGCAGAACGAGGTGCGGATAACTCTCCGCTCGAAAGAAGAGACGATCGGAGAAATTTCTTTGTCCGACTACCTGGCCCGGTACGGCGAACGGATCGACTATCACTGCGGCAAAGAGGTGGTGATCCCCATTCGCATCGACGTCACATCCTCCGAAATTACCGTTACGGTCAGCGACTGGGACGAAGCAAAGATGCAGATTCCCGTAATAGGAAAATAGTCCTTATCGTAAGAGCACGGGCCGGCGGCTTGTCGGCCCGTGCTCTTATTCGATCTCGTCTTCACCGTCCGGTATGAATACGCCCGTCTCGATTTCATAGCGGCCGAACGAACTGTTCCGATTCCCTAAAAACACATATCCCTCCTCTTCACTCGAAAATTCTTGCACGGGAGGATCGAATAGATAACAGCCCTGATTCGCCATATACTCATTGAACGAATCCAATGCCTTGTCGAATACCGATCTCTTCATATTGCTTTTTTTGTAAAGATAAGCATTAATTTCGTTCCCGAATCCAAAAAATTAAAGTAGATATTGCATCGGGCAATATTCAAATTGTCTGTTCTCTTTACTGTAATGTAAAACCATGTAGAATGCTCAATATCATCTTTATAATCGACATAGAAATACAGAATTTGTTTTCAGAAAATAGATTCGTTATTTAGATAAATCAGCTCCTCTATGGGCAATATCCCAAACGTATAAAAGCCGGAAAATCATTATTTTTCCGGCTTTGCCATTAACAGGATAAATATCCGTTAATTTTTGATAGATTCCCGAAAGATTTTAGCCGGCTTAAAAGACGGTATGCTATGGGCGGGAATTACGATAGCGGTCTGTTTGGAGATGTTCCGGGCGACTTTCGATGCCCGCCGTTTCACGATGAAACTACCGAATCCTCTCAAATATACGTTCTCATTTTTACATAACGATTCCCGAACATTTTCCATAAAGGATTCGATTACAGCGCCGACTTCTTTTTTGTCGATACCGGTATTTTCGGAAACCTGTCTTACTATATCTGCTTTTGTCATAACGGGTGATATTTATCGTTTCGTTTTATGGAATGTAAAGATAGACAATCTTTTCCGTATTTGATAAAAATCGGATGCCGCATGATTGGCTCTGTCTTTTATCTATCTGAAAATTACAATATTACAAAATGCGTTTTCATTCGTTCATTAAAAAACTTTCCGATTTATTCCGTTCCTACGCAAAGGTCGTGAACGGCGACCGCCCCTGACAAGGTTGCCCTGCGGTTCGGGCGAAAAAATCGCACCCTTCGGGTGTATTTTTTCGCCAGAAACCTTGCATGGGCGGATCGGGACCCGTTCACGGCCCTTGCCTTCGGAACGGAACCAAATCCAATAAAACGTCAAAAAAAGTTTATAGTTTTTTCGGTTCCGTAGAATCTAAAAAACATTTGCTATGGAAAAGAAAAAGATCGTGAGGGGGATCAGTCTGATTCTCCTTTTGTCGCTGTGCGTCTATTACCGGCAACCGCTGCTGCACCTGCTCGGCTGGTTCCTTCTGGGAACTGGTCTCATCTGCTTTATTCTAAGACTGCTCTGGAGACGGCGCGGCCTGATTCTGGGCATCGCCATCGTTTATTTTCTGTTCTGTAACGCTTAACCGTCATTCCCATGCCGAACACCGACCGATATAAGAAAGCGGGCTACGAAACCCGCGAGGATTACCTGAACGACCTGGCCGTGCGATACAACGTCAATCCGATCATCGTCTCCGGACTGGCCGGGATTCTGGGAGACGAGGAAGACTTCGACGGACTCGTCTCGGCGATCGAAGATATGAGGGATATGATTCCGGCGGACTGATCCCGCACTTCATACGAATAACATGAAGACCGGCCCGAAGCCGGTCTTCGCCATTTTATAACCATTAACAATTAAAAATCATGGCAACAGGAAAAGAGAGAAAACAGGCACGCGCCGACCGCTACCGGGAACGCGCATTACAGGCGAAAGCCGGTTCTACCGCAGCTTACAGGCGTTCGGAAGAACTCACGAAGAACATCCCTTCCGGACAGCCGATACTCGTCGGGCATCACAGCGAAAAAAGACACCGCCGGGCTCTCGAATGTTCATGGAACGCTTTGGGGAAGAGCGTCGAACTGGAGCGGAAGGCGGATTATTACGCGGCGAAAGCCGAGGCTGCCGAGCATAACCGGGCAATCTATGCGGAAGACGATGACGCCGTCGAGAATCTGACGGCGAGAGTCGCAGCGTTGGAATCTCTTCAGGAGCGTATGAAAGCGGCCAACAGGATTATCAAAAACCTGAAACAGACGCAGGAAGAGAAGATCGAGGCGCTGTGCAGGCTCGGCTTCGAAAGACGGAACGCCGAAGAGCTGTTCGTCCCGAATTGTTTCGGACAGATCGGCTTCGCCGACTTTACGATCCGGAACAACGGGGCCAATATCCGGCGGCTGAAAAAACGGCTCGAAAGCGTCGCCCGTCTGAAAAGTACCCCGACGAAAGAATACACGATCGGGGAGGTACGGATCGTCGAAAATACCGAAGCCAACCGCCTTCAGGTGTTTTTCCCGGAAAAACCTTCCGAAACGGTACGGAAAGAGTTAAAATCCAACGGTTTTCGCTGGGCGTCGATCGCAGCGTGCTGGCAGTCCTATCTGAACGAACGTCAGAAATACCGTATCGAACGAATACTGAAAAATGAAACTGCCAAATCCTGAATTATGCCGCAATTCGATTTTTATCAGGACACGAGAATACGGACCTGGGAACGCTGCCATTTTAAAGTAGAAGCGGAAAGCTACGAAGCGGCGGTCGCTATAATAAAAAATTTCTGCGACTGCGATGTAAACAACCACGAGGAAGAGGTCGAATTCGGGCCCCTCGAAATCCTTTTCGAACATTCCGAAAAGATCGATCCCGAAAAGAACGAAGGGAGAGCCACGATCAGGATCTACGCAGAGGACGATACTCCGATTATCGACAACGCACCTTCCGGAACGGATACATCCGGTGCTGCACAAAAAACGGGGACGATCGGCAATAAAAACCCGTCTGAAGAAAAAACATGGGGCGTATTTCTTTATTCCGAAGAATATTTTCTTTCGGACGTTTCCGACCGGGAGATCGTCGAACGATGGCGACAGACATGCAAAAACGAAACGTCCGCACCTGAGGAAAACCTTACCCCCGACGAATTCGCCCACCGATTGAATGAAGGCGGTCTGATCGCCGGGTACAAAGTTCGGTTCATCCATTATTAATCCATAAAACCATTTCAATCATGTTTTTCGAACAGATCGACCGGATGATGGGACGGGATGCGGACCTGATCCTGACCATCCGCAAAACAGACGACGGCACGCTGACCGTAGCGGCGCACACCCGCATGAACGGAGTGGAGGACGAGGCTCAGCACTACATCGCCCCGTTCACGGCCTCGGGCACTCCGCAGGAGTTGGATACGGGTTTCATTCCCGCACTGGCCGAGCCCGCAGTCAAAACACAGGGTCTTCTGACGAACCTGAAGCAGTACGAGAAGCAGCTCGAAACGGCCCGTGCCAACAGCAAGGCCGAGAAAGAGCGTAAAGACAAGGAAGCGAAAGAGGCGAAGGAGCGTAAGGAAAAGTGCGACAAATACCGGAAGAAGGCCGACGAACAGACCGCGGCGGGCAAATACGCCGATGCGCTGACCAACCTGCGCCAGGCACGCCTTCACGCTACGGAGGAAGAGAAGAAAAAGATCGACGCGCAGATTCGCACCGTACAGGCCAAAGCGAGTCAGGGAACCCTGTTCGGAGCGGCGATGCAGCGGCCGGCACAATCTCCTTTACAGTCCCGCCCGCAGCCTGTCCCTGCCGTCCGTCCGGCAGCCTCCGCCACCTCTTACGGAGAGGAGGACGCCGGCGATCCCTACGGCGAGTTCGTCGATTTCCCGGACGAATGCCGGGCGAAAGACCCTTGCCAGAATATGGACCGGGACACATTATTCTAAACCTAAACCTTTTATAAAAGACATCGATTATGGCACTTGCTGTTAACGGCCTCGAACGGGCCTTTACGTTCGAAAAAGGAAACGAGACGATCACGCTTTCCGATCCCAATCCTTCCATGACGCCCGAACAGGTGATGAACTTCTATGCGGGAACCTACGCGGAACTGACCACGGCGACCGTACGGGGCCCGGAGATCAGGGGCGACCGAAGCGTTTATACGTTCAAAACGACACTCGGCACGAAAGGATGACGGGTATGAAAAAGAAAACGATAACCGATAAACCGAAAACACCATGCGAACGGGAATTGGACGACCGGCAGAGGTACAGCCTCTGCCGTCTTATTATCGACGAGGCGACCGACCGCGACTACGAAAGGGGAACCGACCGCAAACAGCGGATCGCAGCGCCGGAAGGTTCGGTCATGATTTTCTGAGGACGGAATTTCCCGGACTCACTCCCACGAAGATCGAACGGGAGACGAACGAAGGCTGCGTCGATCTGCTGACCGAAGAGAATTACCGTTACCTGCTGGAATGCGTCCGCCATTACGCGGGGCTTCTGGGAAGGGAGTTGCGGCATACTTCCGGAGAGACTCTGTGCGGAAGCTTCGTCAATTTATACAAGGAGTTGGCTGCCTTGGTTCCGCAAGAGATCAATTTCGAAGTTTACCAAGATCGGCTGACTTTTTGCCTGTACGAGTACCACAGTTGGCCGGAGTGGACTTTCCACTGGCTTCCGGTCTCCTTTATCGACAGGCTGGAGGGATCGCTCAAACGTATCGCCATAACGTTCATCCATGAGTTCGCCCAAAGCAACGGGATGAGCTATCTGGACGAATGGGGCGATCTGGAGTGGGCGTTGGAGTGGATGGCCGGATATGCGTCGGGGCCGAACCCCGACAAAGAGGAACGTAAGGAGTACCGCCGCACGATCCGATCCTACTGCAAGGGCCATGCGGTTCATCTGCTGAAGCGCGTACAAAAACGCCGTTACTACAAACGTCTGCGGCAGGCGGTCGAACGGTATCGTCCCGCGGATGAATACGAAAAAGGATTGATCGCCCTGTTTCGGGAGGGATTGCAGTTCATCGGGCCGGATACGCCTTCGATCATGCGCTACTTCTACGACCCGTACGACGATGAAGGAATAGGGGCCGGGATTACGGTCGATCCGGACCGGATGATCCGGGTCGTCTTCGATCCGCACGATTTGCTTGCGGACAATCTCTCCGAGATGCTGAACCATGAGATTCAGAACTGCGATTATCTCATCGCTCCCGCCACGACGCTGTTTCTCACTCCCGAACTGACGGAGCCGTTTTCAAAAGACGACTATCCGGAACGCTTCGCCGCATGGGCAGAGAGTTTCGCCGAATATTTAAACGCTTATAAACCCGATCGACCATGAACAGACTGACCGAAGAGTTCCACGAGCTGCTTCGTCCCGAAGCGGCGCTGATCGCATACTGTTGCGAGAAGCCGCAGCGGAAATACTATCTGGAGACGCGCCCGATCTTGGAGAACGGCAAAATGGGCGAAGGCCGGCCCGTATCCCATGAGTTCATGAACCGGCTCCTGAACGCTTACGGCGAATCGCATTCGGGCGCACCTTTCGGTTTTGTGCCGGAACGCCTGCTCTACTGCGACGTCCGCATGGGCCGGGAAAAGTACGTCTGGTTCGATCCGCCCGGCAAAAGAATGATGTACTTCAGCGAAGGACTGGGCATCGAGAATGCCGAATACCACATGCCGGGCGTGGCGTATGTCGTGGAAAACGATACGCTGCGCGTATATGCGTTCCGGGGCGAACGGCCGCAGCCTCAGGAGAAGCTGTTCCTCGGACCGTTCTTCAATACTTTTTCCAGCCATGTATGCCTCGGCACGGCGCGTCTCGACAAGCCTAAGAATCCGACCTATGCGGAGCTTCTGGCATATTGGGAAAAACGGTTCTGGCAGTCGGAATTCTCCCACCTGAGCGGGGAAGGAAACCCGACGAAACACAACCTCGTGCTCGTCACGAAAGCGGCCCGCGACCGGCCGTTCGACCCCGACGAACTGAAACCCTATGATAAAACCCTCGAACAATTATGCCTATGACACGCGCACATTTTTCAGACAGCTACCTGCTCGATCCCCGGCATCCGGTAACGGTGAACGTAATCGGAGCCGGAGGAACCGGCTCGCAGGTCGTCACCTCGCTCGCCCGTATGGATACGGCCTTACGGAAACTCGGCCATCCGGGTCTTTTCGTCCGGGTCTATGATCCGGATACGGTCGGCGAGTCCAATATCGGCCGCCAGCTTTTCAGCGAGGCGGACCTCGGACTGAACAAGGCGCAATGCCTCGTCACGAGGATCAACCGCTTCTTCGGCAATGACTGGGCGGCCGTGCCGGAACGTTACCGGGAGCCGGAAGATAACCGGTTCGCCAATCTTTTCATCACCTGTACGGACAGCAAAAGCTCCCGGCTGCAACTCTCGAAGCTGCTCGAAGCGCACCGGCCGGGAAACAGCTATACGGACTACAGTACGCCGCTGTACTGGTGCGACTTCAGCAACGCGCAGAAAACAGGCCAAGTTATAATGGGCACGATCCGCAGGAATATCAAACAGCCGGAATCGAAGAAGTTCGAAACCGTGCAGCGGCTGCCGTTCGTAACCGAATACGTGAAAAGCTACGCCCGGATCAGAGAGGAAGAGTCCGGGCCGAGCTGCTCGCTCGCGGAGGCGCTCGGCAAACAGGATCTGTTCGTCAACTCCACGCTGGCGCATCTGGGGTGCAGCCTGCTGTGGAAGATGTTCCGCGAGGGCGTCGTCTTCTGTCACGGATTCTACATGAATCTCGATACGATGCGCGTCAATCCGATCTCCGTATGAATTTATTGTCGAACGACATCTAAAACGAAAAGTTATGCCTTACGATTATTCTCAGCAGAAAGAGCCGATGCGAACCCGCGAGTACGCCTACGTCAAGGAGGTGGAAAACATGCTTAACGGCAGTTTCGATTTCGGGCGTTTCGCCGCCTGCCTGCCCGAAATGCACCGTACGCTCCAGCAGCGTTTCTTTCGACTGGTCAAAGAGTGCATCCTGTTTATGGCCGGGCCCGGAAACGTCGCTGTCGACGACCGCAACCGGGCCTCCTACGAAATGTGCCGCGATCTGGCCGAGATCGTTCGTAACCGACCTCTGCCGTTTATCTGATACGCCGCGGAGCGATCGGAAAGTCCGAAGTTGAACAAATCCAGTTAAATAAATATTCGACGAAATGAACACACAAAAACTAACAACCAGCTTTTTCGGCCATAAGGTCGAAGTGACGCTCGTCACTGCCGATGACGGCGACAAATGTTACGCGTCGATACCGAATTCTGTCGTAGACCTCTTTTCAGAACGTATGGAATGCGGAGAACGGGAAGGTTCGTTCGAAAATCTACCGGACGATGAATTGAACAGCGGGGCCGACGGCCATGCCCTTTCCGGACACTGGCGCATAATCGAGATCGACTACCGGAAAATAGTCCGGATACTGACATGGAAGGGCGAATGCGCTTCCCATGAGGCTCTTAGCGAAGAGTCGTTCGTCCGCCACTTCGGTAATGCGGCGGGAGGTCGTTATTATAAAAAATGGAAAGGTCGCTTTCGGTTCGACCTATGTCGGATGTTGGCCAGTTTCGAAGGCAACGACTCGGACGGTCAACGCTTTTGCGATATGATCGCCGAGGAAGTACGAAAATACGAACGACGCCGGAGTGAAAAACAACCGGATTTATACGGACGCAGGGAATGATACGCTTTTTTGAGAAAGACGTAATAAATCGAAAACCATGTAAACCGAGGGCGGCTCTGAGGAGCCGCTCTTTTTTATATCCTTAAAAATCTATCGTTATGGGACAAGAAACAAAAACAACATCCAAAGAGTTCAAAGTACGCCTGCACCATACGGATCCCGGGCGCTGTCTGGAGGTATGGGAAATGCAGCGGGAAGGCAAGAAAAACATCTACGTCGGGCGAGAGGACTGCGGAGCCCATCTGTGGCAAACGCTGCGCGACGCTCCCGACGGCTTTTGCGAATGCGATTATGTCATCAGCCGCTCCGTAGAGTTTATCATCTGCAAGGGAGACTGGACTCCCGTAGGACGCGACGGCAACGACCGCGAACGTTTCGCGGAACCCTATCCGACGCTGGACGAAGCCTGCCAAAAGGCTTGGGAGCGTATCCGGAAGGAGTATCCCCATGTCACACGGGACGGATTCGGGGAGTGGATCGAATCCTTCGCGCCGCGGGAGATGAAGGCGAACGAAAAATGGGAATGGCGCGATGCCTGCAAAGAGACGACCGGCCGCGAAGAGCTCTGCCGGTTCGACTACATCGGCGATGAGATGGTCGTATTCCGCCTCGGCCGGAAACACACGAAATGCGAAGCCCGCTGGAAGGAGTATTTCGCCCAATACGCGAATGTCGATAATCCGGAAAGGTATCTTAGATTCTACGGCTATGAGTACCGGTAAAGACACGCGACCGAAAACGGCTGCGCCCGATTGCCGTTTGATTCGCAAATACCAACGGGAAGCGGCTAAAGCCGGATTTACGAATCCTTTTATCCGCAAAATACAAAATGCGGATTGCAATAAAACGCTTTACGAAAACAGAATTACTGCGGGAAACTGTATCGACGGACAGATCATCACGCTCGATGCCGTACATAAATGGTGCGGAACGGGGGTTTATCTGCAATTCCGCGAGGCAGTAAAGAACCGTATCCCATTCCGTTCATCGAGATTCGATTTCAGGGGATACGACGGTTCGCTTTGGGTAGAACCTCACAATGAAGGCGACGGTTACTACCTCGCAGGCGATCTTAACGCCGGCTTCTCCAAAGAATACCGAGGCTGTTTGAACGGCTATTATTACCTGCTCATCAACGAACGGATATTCATCGGTTATGACGTAGGTTAACCATCGTACGAGTTTTTCACCGATAAAAATTATTTTCTATGAATGCACAGGAAAAACAACAGGGCCTGAACGAAGTGGTCGTCCGCAAGGTCGAGAAAATGGTCACGGCCCGTCAGGAGAACGTGCGCGCCGTAATCGGCCGCCTGCACAGGGAACAGGAACTGCTCCGCGATTACGTCGTTCCCATAGGAACGGAGCGCCACCGTTTCGACCAAACGCCCGTCGTATCGTTCCGGGACGAGGGAACGGTTACGCTGAACATTCCGCAGGGAGCGTACAGCCTGCACGGACATGCGATCGGACAACTGGCCGCCCGCATGGACATTCCGTCGCGTTACCTGCGCGAGATGGCTGCCGGGGAGCCGTGGCAGCGTGCGCTGGCGGCCGACATGCTGAACCGGCACTCCATACATACGCCCCGAGCCCGGGTACTGCTCCGGACGGTCGGGGCACAAGTGCGGGGCGTGCTGAGCGACAGCTACCGGCGTATCGACAGCCAAAGTACCCTGATCGCCTTTCTGGAGGAGGCGAAACGGCAGGGTGCGGTAATCTGCGACGCTTACATGAGCGACACGAAAGTATGGGCCGAGACGATCCTGCCGGCGCCGCTGACTATCCCGACGGCTAAAAACGGCCATGTCGTGATTTTCATGGGCGCGCGCTTCTCCACTTCGGACTACGGGGACGGAGCGCTCGACATGCGGGCGTTCCTGCTCAACGGAGTTTGCCTGAACGGTATGGTACGCGAAAGCGTATGGAAGCAGATCCATCTGGGAGCGAAGCTGCCCGGGAACCTACGGCTGAGCGACCGTACCTACGAGCTCGACACGCAGGCCACGGTGTCGGCCGTACGAGACCTGGCCCGGCAGCTTTACAGCCGCGAGACGATCCGCAAAAAGGCGGTCGAAATTCAGCGGGCCAGCGAAACGGACGTGGATTTCACGGCGGAGCTCCAACGGCTGGTGAAGAACAACCGGCTGCTGAAAAACGAGAGCGAGCAGGTGGAGCAACTGCTGATGCAGAACCGGCCCGAGGACGGACTTCAGGGCGAAGCCACGCTGTGGAAGCTGACGCAGGCGCTGACGGCTTTCGCCCGGGATACGGAACCGACTCGCAGCCGGGAAATGCAGGAACTCTCCGGCGAGCTGTTCAAAAAGATCGCCTGAACGGAAACGACACTCACCGGGGGAGGACGACAAAAAATCGTCCTCCCTCGTTTATTCATCTATTCATTCCATATTCGTTATGATCTATGCAAATATCCCTCAAAACATCCCCCAAGAGCAACGCGCCGAGATCAACCGGTCGATTCTCGCATCTCTGAAAACCTCTGCGAAAAAGCTTCCGGCAGAAACGGTCTACAACAGCTATACCGGGCTCGGAGGACTGCACGGACTCGACAGAGAGGATTTCGACTCGTACAACGACTATGCGCGGGCCAAAAAGGAGTTCGAGATGGGACAGTTTTTTACGCCGCACGACCTTTGCGCCCGCATGGTCGCCCTCGCGTCGCCCGATCCTTCGGAGATGGTCCTCGATATGTGCTGCGGAATCGGCAATTTCATGAACCATCTTCCGAATCTCTACAATGCCTACGGTTTCGACGTCGATCCCGATGCGGTGACGGTAGCCCGCTACCTCTATCCGCAGGCCCATATCGAGGAGTGCGACCTGCGGCGCTACGATCCCGGCTTTCTCTTCGACCTGCTGCTCGGCAATCCGCCCTACAACCTCTATTTCGACGGTTGTCTGTCGCAACTCTATTTCTGCCGGAAAGCCTGCGATCTGCTGAATCCGGGAGGATTGATGCTGATCGTCGTTCCGCACTCGTTCATGCTCGACGGGTTCTGGAACAAGCGTCAGATAAACGAGATGGAAACCATGTTCTCGTTCCTCGGCCAGATCCGTCTTCCGGACGATGCGTTCGCCGCGTCGGGCGTCGAAAAGTTCGGTACAAAAATCATGGCTTTCCTGCGGAAGTCGGAGCATATAGAAATGCGGCCGTACGATGCGGAATGCTTCCTCTCGTTCGAAGAACTCGGGAAAAAGATCGGAGAGGCGAGGGAGGCGGGAAAAGCCGTCCGGATGAAACTGCGGCGCGAGGCCGATGAGATTACAGGGCGGGCCGAAAGGGAGTTTCAGTACAAAATCGATAAATACCTGTTCGAACTGAAAACTCATCCCCATCTGCGGAAACACTACGATAAGTCCGTCGCGCTCGTTTCCGGATTCCGGAACCAAAAGCCCCCGACGCACTGTACCGTCGCGGAGTATGAGGAGTGGAAACGCCGCAGATTGACTCACGCCAAAGTGCTCGCCGTCTTGCGGCGGCATATCCGCCGTCAGAACGAGGTCCCCCGTAAGGAGATCGCGCTGGTCAAGACCTCTTACGACTACAAGCTCAAAGCCTATGCTCCGCATCTGCTCGATAAGATCGAGCGGCGCGAAGTCTCTTTCCGGGAGTTGATCGCGGCCGGAGAACGGCTGCCCGAACTGCCCCGGATGAACAAAAAGCAAAAGGAACAATACAGGCTGGCCGGAAAACTGATCGCCCGCAAGCGAAAGGAGTTTCTGCGTCAGCAGGCCCCTTTCTCCGAAATGGCTCCCGATCCCCGGATCGACGCCTATATCGACCGGCTGCGATTCCGCAACAAAGAATTGGAAGAGTGCGAGTTCACCCCGCTGCAAAAGCGGGATATGGGCCTGTTGTTCCAGAAACGCTATTCCCTGCTGAACTGGCAGCAGGGATCGGGCAAGACGGCCGTGGCTTACCATTTCGGCTGCTATGCGATGGATAGGCTGCAACAGGTCAAAAACGTGGTCGTGCTGGCTCCGGCCATTGCCGTCAATCTGACATGGGAACCCTTCCTGATCCGTAACGGGACGGAGTATATTCGTATCGACAGTTCCGCGAAACTGTCGGAAGTTCCGGAAGGCGTCTTTCTGCTCGTCTCGCTGTCGATGATCGAAAAACTGCGAAGAGGACTCAAAACCTTTATGAAGCGGCGGTCCGACAAGGTCTGCCTGTTGTTCGACGAGTCGGACGAAATCAGCAATCCGCTTTCGCGCAGAACCCGACTGTCGTTGGCCCTGTTTCGCAGGGCCCGCTACAAAATGCTGGCGACCGGAACGGTCACACGGAATCATGTCAATGAACTCTACCCGCAGTTCGAAATGCTTTACAACAATTCGGTCAACATGATCAATTACTGTTCCGAAGCGTATTTCGAGGATAAGGATCGGGGCATCGTTGCCCGCAGGAACGACCGCTGCGGAATGCCTTTCCCGGCTTACGGCGGGCATAATCTCTTCCGGGTCTGTTTCTCCCCATGCAGGACGACGGTATTCGGGATCGAAAAGCACAATCAGGATGTTTATAACAAGGAAGAACTCCAAAGGCTGATCTCCATGACGGTACTTACGCGCAAATTCCGGGAATTCGCGGGTGAGAAATACGACGTGCACACATGCAACGTCGTACCGAGCGCGGGAGAGAGGGCCGTTTACCGGAAAGTCATGAAGGAGTTCCTGAGGCTGTGCGAACTCTACTTTACCTGTTCGAAAGACCGGAAAAAAGAGGCCCAGATGAGACTGATCCGCCAGATCATGCTGCTGATCCGCGCCTGTTCGGTTCCGCATACGATGCCGGGGTATATCGGCGACCGGTTTCCGCGAAAAACGAAGCAGGTGGTACGGATGATCCGTAGCATACCGGGCAAGGTTACGGTAGGGTGTACGACGCTCGGCGCGGTATTCATGTACGAGCGGCTGTTCCGGGAATTATTCGCAGACAGGCCGCTGTTCGTCATCCGGGGGGACGTCGCCTTCAAACGCAGGGAAAAGATCATCGCGGAGTTCGAGGCTACGGAGAACGGGCTGCTGGTCTGCACGCAGCAAAGCCTGAAAAGTTCGGCCAACATCCCTTCCTGCAACCATGCGATCCTCGAATCGCTCCAGTGGAATATCTCCAAGATGGAGCAGTTCTATTTCCGGTTCATCCGGCTCGATTCGAAAGAGTTCACGCATGTACACTTCGTTCTGTACGAAGATTCGATCGAACAGAACCTGATGGCGCTCGTGCTGACCAAGGAGCGGCTGAACGACTTTATCAAAACGGGAGAGGTCAAAGAGCAATCCGAAATCTTCGATGAGTTCGGTATCTCACCGAATCTGATCGAGAGCCTGCTCCGAAGGGAACGGGACGATCAAGGACATTTTTATATCACTTGGGGAAATCAAATAGTAAGCTGATGGATGTATTCTTCCGAAAAATTTTCGTTTGATTCGAAGGATCTGTAATTTTGTACAGATAAATTGAATGTTTAATCCGCCGAAACAAAAATACTGAATATGTTTTACGGCAAATTTTTACGGCAAAATTGAGGTTGCAAAAAAAGCACTCACAAATTTCTTTGCAAGTGCTTGATTTTTAAGCTCCTCAACTAGGACTTGAACCTAGGACCCCCTGATTAACAGTCAGGTGCTCTAACCAACTGAGCTATTGAGGAATATGTTTCCAAAAGAGAGCGGTTGAAGTTTTTTAATCGAACCCGATGTTTCTCTTTTGCGAGTGCAAATATATACCAAATAATTTATTCTGCAAACAGTTTTGGTAAAAATATCTTCGCTTTTTGCTATTACGACCGCGGGCGTGGCGTATCGGGAATATTGGTGTCGGTCGAGGCGGTCTTCCGTTCGAATGAAATAAAAAAATCCGGAACGTTTCTGATCCTCAGAAAACGTTCCGGATAGGATCGGGATCGGTTACGGGAACCGGGTCCGATCGACGGGCGGCGAATTGTGGAACGCCGTCCGCCGGTTGTTATTGCTGGAAAATTTCTTTGTACTTGTTGATAAAATAGACCGGTGTACAACTCCAGGCATGGCAGTAGCTGTTGATCGGGTAGAAATTATAGGGGGATTTAAAGTCGTCCTTCGGATCGTACACTTCCCAGAAAGTGTCGGCTCCCTTGCGGATCATACTGCCCCAGTAATCGACCAGCAGTTCTTTTGCCTGCCGGTTCATGCCGCAGTGCAGCATTGCTTCGATCAGATAGTGGTAGGCGTAAGGAGAGCCCGGATAACAGCTTGCCGGATCGGCAAATGCGGCTTCGAGCGCCCGGACGCTCTCTTTTTGGGACAGCGTGCCCGAAAGAATCATCCATACCTGCGATAGGTAGGAAACCTGCCTGTCCGGGCCGGATACGACGACTCCGTTTTTCGAATCGTAGAAGTTTTTCCGCGAAGCCTTCCGCATGGCTTTGACAACTCCGGGCCATTCGGCCACTTCCTGTTCGCGTCCGAGCATCCGAGCGAGTTCGTAGCTCCGGTCGATGGCGAAAGTCATCAGCCCCTGCATCGGCGCGTGGCGGTTCAGGTCTTCTTTCCAGTCGAAAACAAGCCACCATTGCGGTTTCTTGTCCATGTCGTAGATGCCGTCTTTGAGGTAGGTGCGGGCGAATTCGATCTGGCGCACCACCACCGGCCATAGATCTTCGGCGGTTTCGCGGTCGCCGGTGGCCTTCAGATATTCGTACAGGGTCACTCCGTAGAGCAGGCTGTAATCCATGCAGTGTTGCCCGGTTTGCGGGTGCGGGTCGGGATATTCGAACACCGTCGCATGCAACCAGCCGTCTTCGTCGGCCAGCGCGGCGAGCAGGTAGAGGCAGCGCCGGGTAAGTTCATGGTTCTTGAACGAGTAGGTATTGGCGAGGGATTCGAGGTACAAGTCGCCGATCCACAGCCGTTGGTCGCGTTTCGGGCCGTCTTCGTAGACGGTCTGCATACACTCTTTCAGCGTGGTCAGGCCCGTCCGGTTGATCTGGGCGATTATGGGATCCGTGGTCGGAGCCAGTTCTTCGGGCGTGCCGCTCGCCGACGTTACGGCGGTAAACTGCATGTCGGTAATGGCGAAATCGAACGACGAATGGGCCAGCATCTCGATCTTTACATAACGGAAGGCCATACGGCGGGGCAGCGTGACCGTCGCCGGCGCGCGCATCACGGTGACCACTTCGTCCTGCAGCCATGCGCGGCTCAGACCGCCCGGATAGGGATCGAATGGGGTATTCAGTTCGGCGGGCACCTCGGCGAACGTCAGGCGGAACCGCAACGGAGCGTCGGCGTCGGTGTTCAGTTTGCCGATCGTGAACGAGAAGTAGCCGGTAAGATGTTCCCCGAAATCGACGGTCACCTCTTTCAGCGCCTTGAACGATTGGTTGTACAGCGTTTCCATGCCGTCGGTCTCGACCATCTTCCAGCCCTGGAAGGCGTCCGGATCCTTTTCGCTGCGGACGAGGCATTGCGGTTTTTTGACGGTTTCGGTTAGTTTCGGCATGTTGTCGGCGGCTTTGCGCAGCCAGTTTTCCCGTTCTGCGGCGAAGGCTACCGGCTGGGCATGCACCGATGCGGCGGTCGCCCCGAGAAGTACTACGGATTGCAACAGGTGTACGATTTTTCTCATCGAGTCAGATTTAGGTTAAAAAATATATGCGGTTAAAATATGAGTCCGTATGTCGTTTCGTGTCCGAAAGATCAATTCCCCAGCGAGCGGACGAATTCCAGAGCCTCCTGGCTCAGGTAACGGTCCGTCCGGTCAATCCAACCCGATTTCGGAAGTTCCGTACGCTGTTTGTCGATGCGTCCCGTGATCGGATAGGTCGGTTTGCTCAACGTTTCGTAACGGGCGCGCTGCGACGGACGGATCGTTCGGGTGAAGACCTGCTCTTTGGTCGGCTTGCGCTCGATTTCCCATTTGAATCCTTTCATCAACTGCGACTGCGTTTCCGGAATTTTATCCATCGGGTAGATCGAATAGGACGGGTTGCCTCGGTAGACGATCTCGCTGACCTGCCGCTCGGTGAATCGGAACGTGATGTCGGCGCATTCCGCGACCAAGAATCCGCTGATGTACCGGTCGGTACTGTCTCCGTCCTCCATGTAGTAGTAGGTTTGGCCGTTTCCGTTCACATCGGTTTTGAAGATCTCCCCATTGTTGAAGTAGGTTTCGATCACTTTGCCTTTCACCTGGTTGAAATGCGTCGAATCGACCCTCGAGCACATCAGCGGTTCCCCTCTGAACACCGCTTTTTCGATGGTTTGGTTTTTCGTGAAGATATCGACCGTCTGGGCCGTGATTTGGTTTTCCCCGTTCCACAGCACCGGATTGGTGTACATGTGGATCGTCGAGTCGATCGAGAACCCCACGATCGAGTCACACACGGCCTGGAAATCCGAGCGGTAGATGCGCACGTTGTAATATCCGCGGACGATCCTTACCAGCGAATCCGCCGGATCGACGATTGCCGCCGAATCGGCGGCCGCTTTTACCGTCGCCGAGTCCGCGGCAGGGGCGGGGGAGGGCGCTTTCTGCACGGTCGAATCCGGGGAGGTCGCCAGCGTGTCCGCTGCGAAAACCTGTTGCAGCGAATCCAGTTTCAGCAGGGCCAGCGTATCTTCCGAAGTGGCTTTGCCTTTGAGGAACCGGCGGGCCAGCTCTTTGCGCTGCCGCGCCCATTCCTGTTCCTGCTGGGCCCGGGCGATCGCCGCTGCTTTTTCTCGCGAGGCTTTGATCTTCGCTTTGATTTTTGCGGTGCGTGCTTCTTCCTTTTCTTTTCGGAGTCTTTCTTTTTCGAGCTTTTTAGGGTCTACCGGCCGTTCTTTCGCCTTTCGGACGGAGTCGCTCGTCGATACGGAGTCCGGTACGGGGGGCTCCGATTGCGCCAGGGAGTCGGCCGTTTCGCCCGGGATGTTCCGTTGCGCGGAGTCGGCCGGGGTTTCCGTGTCGTTTCCGGCCGGAACCGGGGGCGGAGCGGGGGCAGACGCAGGTGGCGGAGCTTGCCCGTCCGGGAGCGTCGGAATCGGCGGACGTCCCGGCCCGTTCGTCGCGGGACGGACCGCCGCGCTGTCTGCGGCAGGAAACGGTGCGGGAGTTTCCGCTGCCAGCGAATCCGCCGTTTTCTGCGTCGGAACAGAGTCGTTGCGGAAACGGTTCAGCGTATAGATGAAGATGCTGTCCGAGCGCATGAAAACGGTATCGGGTTGTTCCCCCTCCTCGTAGCTAAGCACCGATGGGTCGCGGGTCAGCAGGGCTTGTTTTTTATCGCCCCAGTATTGGCCGTAATCGCCGAAAGCCATGGCTTTTTGTTCCTGGTCGGCGATCTGGATGTTGTTTCGCAATACCGCGTCCTGTCCGGTTTGCCGGTACACGATTGTGTCGGCCCACAGTTCCTGGGTTTTGGTCATGATATAGGAGCTGTCGGTGAACGTATAAAGGTCTTCCTTGGCATTGTAGCTGCCCCGGCGGGCCGTGAGAAATTCGTCCTGGTCGTTCCAGATGTAGGACGGCGTATCGAAAGTCGCGATTTCGGTGTCCATGTTATACGTTACCGAATCGGAGCTGATCGTATATTGCGGGTTTTGCATTTCGACGTTCCGTACGCCGATCAGCTCGCGGTTGTCGGCGTAGTAATACCCTTCGTCGGACTCCATTAGGTTGTCTTTCTGCGACATGGTTCCCCCGCCGTAATAGCGTCCGATGTTGGTCAGCGTGTTGAACGTAAAATTATAGGTGTACAGCGTAGCGTCCTTGTCCACCATTTTGATCAGCGGGGAATAGATGCGCGCTTCGTTCAGCAGCCCGTTGTAGTCGGCCTTGTCGCCGTAGATGAACGTGCTGTCCTTGTTGACGACCACGTTGCGGTAACAGTCCATCATGCGGTCGCTGTACCGGATTGCGCTGTCGCAGGTAATGACGGCCCCGTTGTGGAAAAAGACGACGTGCCCGACCAGGCACAGCGCCGTGGAGTCGGCTATCTTGATGCTGGACATCACGTCGGCCCGGAAGTCCACGGTCGTGACTTCCTGCCCCCGTACGCCTGCTATGCAGGCCAGCAGCAGCACCGCGAACGCGGCGGCTATGCGACTTCTTCGGATCACCGGCAGTGAATTATTTAAGGAGTTCTTTGTGCTGGAAATCGCAGTCGTGGAATTCCTTGTCGATCCGGATGTACATTCCCTCGATCTTGCTTGCGAGCCACTTGTCGAAAACTTCCTGCTGTTTCTGGGCGAGGGTCAGTTTCTCGATCTGCTTGTAGTCTTCGTTCAGGTTGGCCGAATGGGTCGGGATGACCTCCTTGAGCATGACCAGCTTGCACAGCAGGCTTCCGTGCGTGTCGACGGCGGCGAAAGGTTTCGACACCTCGCCGGGGGTCAGCGTTTGCAGTGCTTCCAGGTCTTCCCGGTTCAGGTTTTCCTTGTAGAACTTCGTCGAAGCTTCCGACGGGTCGACCATTCCCCGGTAGTAGAATTCGAGTTGTTCCATATTGGATACGATCCCGCCGTTTTTAGCGGAAAAGCGGTCTTCCGAATATTTTTCCACGGCTTTTTCGAACGTCAGGTTGCCGGCCTTGATCTCCCTGCTGACGCTGTCCAACAGGTCGTAAGGTTCTTCCATATCTTTCTGGGTGTACTGCGGCTTGATCAGGATGTGGCGGACGTGGTACTGGCTGCCCGTTTTGTCGATCATCTGGATCAGGTGGAATCCGTATTCGGTCTCCACGACTCCCGATACTTGTCCCGGTTTGAGCTGCGACATCGCCTTGGCGAACGGCTCCACCATCATGTCTTTGGTAACCGTACCTACGTCGCCCCCCCGAGACGCCGATCCCGGGTCTTCGGAGTAGATACGCGCCAGCATGTCGAACTTGTCCCCTTTCAGGATCCGCTCGCGCAGTTCGAGCAGGCGTTCCTGCGCCCGCATCTTGGCATTTTCCGCTGCGGAAGGATAACGGACGATCTGCGCGTATACGTATTGTTCCGGGATGACCGGAATACTGTCCTTGGACTGCCGTTTGAAATATTTTTCGACTTCACCCGGAGTGACGGTGACTTTGTTCTTCACCGTATTCTCCATTTCGTAGGCGTAGCTGTCTTCCTGGGCGCTTCTCTTCATATCCGCCCGTATGTCGAATATCGGCTTGTGGTAGTACATTTCGAGCGCGGCCAGCGATCCGAACTTTTCGGTTTCGTCGTTCAGGCGATCCTGCACCTTCTGGTCGATGATGCGTTCGTTATAGATCTTGATCGAGTCGATCTGGGACTGGTTGTAGAGCACTTTCTGGACGATCAAGTGTTCGAGCGCCTCGCAACGCGGATCCCGTCCGGAAGTATAACCCGTCTCTTTCTGCTGATCGATCAGCGATTGGGTCAGCCTTTCCAGGTCGGAATAGAGCACCATCGAATTCCCGACCACGGCGATCACCTTGTCCGCCGTAAACTGCTGCTGCGCCGCAGCCCGGTTACACAAAGCGCAGGCGAGCAATCCGCCCAGAACGATCTTCAATTGATATCCACGCATCGTATTTTAATTTACATTTACTACTATTTCCTTGTTGTCCAGCGCCCCGCGGTACAGGCTGTCCTCGTGGGCGCGGATGATTTCCTCTTTTCGTTTGTTGAAAATGACCCGTTTGATGACCTCCCGCACGCTTTCCTGCGGCGCATACTCCCCGGCCCTGCAAACGGACAGCACCCGGACGTAAAATATGAAGTCGTTCGCTTCGAACTCATTGACTTTCGCCGTGTTGAGTAGGTAGTCGTAATCCTGAGTCTTGTCGACCGGCAGCAACGACCGCAGCACCGCGAAGTCCGTCCATTGGTTCAGTTCGGTCAGTTCGAAATTGTTTTTGACGCACAGGTCGAGCAGATCCTGATAGCCCTCCTCGCGCGGGGTGAGCATCAGCTCTTCGATCGTCTTTTTCTTGTCGTAACTGCGCGGAATACGTACGATCCGGGCCTTCACTAGGGTCTTGTCTAGGATGAAATCGGCCTTGTTCTGGTTGTAATAGTCCGCAATCTGCGTATCGGTGAAAAGCGTGTCGATGTTCTTGTCCACGTAGAACTGGTCGACCTTGTGGGTCAGCAGCGAATTGCGGTACTCCTGCACCATCTGGTCGATGTCTTTCTGACTCTCTTCGAGCATCCGCTCGGCTTCTTTGATTTTCAGTTGTTTTTTGACCCATTGGTCTACGTAGGAACGCAGTATTTTCAGGCTGTCCTCGGAAGTCATATTCGGCGTGAAGATCGGGCTCACGTCGTGCAGGTACAGTTTTTTGTTCTCCACTTCGGCCAGAATGGTGTTGTGCTCCGCAAACGGATTCGGAAAACGCTTGCAGGAGTAGGCCGTCAGCAAGACCGCTACCAATAATATTTTCGGGACAAATTTCATCATTCGTTTGCTGCGATACAAAGATATACGATTCCGGGTAAACAACGGTTATTGCGGACTTATATTGTCATTTTTCCCGAAAACTTTCCCGTTTTCGGACGCTTCCGCCGCCGGAACCTCCACGTTGCGATTCCGCCGGAGCGTGCGTACGATGCCGGCGACGGCCAGCAGCAGGACGACGCAGGCCGCGGCGTACAGCACATGGTAACTCCGTTCGCTCCCGAACATCTCCTTCGTGAAGACGATCTTTTCGCCGCTGAGCATCCAGACGAAATAGGAGACGGCGTTGTTCAGCGCATGGATCAGTATACAGGGGATCAGCGATTGGGTCTTGTAGTAGATGAATCCGATCATCGCGCCTACGAAAAAGGCGTTCAGGGCCTGCTGCGGGATGCCGTGCACGATGCCGAATATGGCCGACGCGATCAGGATGCCGCGCCAGGGGCCGTATTTGCGGGTCAACGACTCCTGGAGGATGCCCCGGAACAGGATCTCCTCGAGGATCGGCGCGACGACGACGGTCGTAAGCATCATCCATCCGCCCAGTTTCATCTGGTCGCCGAGCCATTCGAGCCACCGGCTTGGGAAGAGCTCCAGCAACGGTTCGATGACCAGCGTCGTGGCGAGGACGGTAATCACTCCCCATAGCACCAGCGCCGGGTCCGTTTTCCGGAATCCGAACCGGAGCAGTTTTACGTCCGGCCCTACGCGCAGCCGCTTGGCGAACAGCGCATAGCAGATCGTGCTGAGGAATGTCAGCGCGTAGACGAGCGCTACGACCGGCCCCTGCGACGCGATTCCGAACCGGAGCAGCAACCCGCCTCCCAGGTTGAACGCCAGCATCGCTACGAGGTAGATGCCCAGAATGGCGAGCAGGTCGCTCCAGGTCGGGTAAGCCCCTTTCTGCGGATTGGTCTTCATAGGTCGTTCTGTCATCCGGCCGACCGGTTAATAAACCTGGTCGCCCAGCGTGGCTACCATGACCGCTTTGATCGTGTGCAGGCGGTTTTCGGCCTGGTCGAACACGACCGATGCGTCGGACTCGAACACCTCTTCGGTCACTTCCATTTCCGAGATGCCGAATTTGCCGAAAATATCCTTGCCGACCGTGGTTTCCATGTTGTGGAACGCGGGCAGGCAGTGCAGGAACTTCGCTTCCGGATTCTGCGTGGCGTCCATCACGGCGCGGTTGACTTGGTACGGGCTCAGCAATTCGATGCGGTCGCGCCAGATGTCGTCCGGTTCGCCCATCGACACCCATACGTCCGTGTAGACAAAGTCGCAGTCGCGTACGCCGTCGATGCGGTCCGTCACGGTAATCCGGGCGCCCGAGGCTTGCGCCAGTTCGCGGCAGGTTTTCACCAGCGCCGGGTCCGGGGCGCACTGCGCCGGGGAGATGGCTCTGAAATCCATACCCATTTTCGCCGACGCGATCATCAGCGAATTGGCCACGTTGTTGTGCGCGTCGCCCAGAAAGCACAGTTTCATTTCGGACAGCGGCTTCTGCGAATGTTCGCGCATCGTCAGCATGTCGGCCAACGCCTGCGTCGGGTGAAATTCATTGGTCAGGCCGTTCCATACCGGAACGCCCGAGTATTCGGACAGCGTGTGCACGATGTGCTGCCCGTATCCGCGGTATTCGATTCCGTCGTAGATGCGCCCCAGCACGCGGGCCGTGTCTTTCAGCGACTCTTTTTTACCCATCTGCGAACCGGTGGGGCCCAGATAGGTGACCCGTGCGCCCTGATCGTAGGCCGCCACTTCGAACGAACAGCGCGTCCGCGTAGAGTCTTTCTCGAACAGCAGCACGATATTTTTGCCCTGGAGCGTTTTTTTCTCTTTCCCGATGTACTTGTCCGCTTTCAGCCGTGCGGCCAGATCCAGCAGATAACCGATCTCCCCCGGCGTGAAGTCGAGGAGCGTCAACAAACTTCTTTTACTTAAGTCAACCATAACCATTCCGTGAGTTTTTCGATGCTCCGGCTCCGGTTCCGGGCCTGCGGGCATCCGCCGTCCGTGTCCGGGCGGCCGTTCAAATCAGCTTCAAAGATAAAACATAAATTTATAAATCCCTATTCCCCGCGCCGTTTCCTGTTGTCCGACCCGTCGTACCGCAGGATATGCCGGCGCCGCGACCGTCGTCGGCCGGCAGTCCGAAAAGTTCGCCGGTCGGGCGGATGTTGCCTCGATTTTGATAAATTTTGCCTATCTTGCACCGGATTTGGGGCCGGATGCGGCTCCGGACGCACGGCAAGGCGTCCGTTGCGGATGTACAATTATTAAAACCAAAAGAAATATGGGCAAAATCGTGGCGTTGGCCAATCAGAAGGGCGGGGTAGGAAAGACGACCACGGCCATCAATCTGGCGGCCAGCATGGCGGTGCTGGGCAAAAAGGTGTTGCTCGTAGACGCCGATCCGCAGGCCAATGCGACTTCGGGGCTGGGGCTCGACATCAACGGGAAGGGGATTTACGACTGCATCACCGGACAGGCGCAGCCGGCGGAGATCATCCTGAAATGTCCGGACGTCAAGAAGCTGGACGTTCTGCCGTCGAGCATCAACCTGGTCGGGGCCGAAACCGAGCTGCTGGAGATCGAAGACGGGCAGCGGAGGCTGAAGGCGATCCTGGAACCGCTCAAACCGCAGTACGACTTTATCCTGATCGACTGTTCGCCGTCGCTCGGGCTGGTGACGCTGAACGCGCTGGTCGCTTCGGACAGCGTGCTGATTCCCGTACAGTGCGAGTATTTCGCGCTGGAAGGGCTCGGTAAACTGCTGAATACAATTAAGATGACCAAAACGAAGCTGAATCCGGGACTGGAGATCGAAGGGTTTCTGCTGACGATGTACGACTCGCGGCTGCGGCTGGCCAACCAAGTGGCCGGCGAAGTGCGGGAGCATTTCGGCGACCTGGCTTTCCGGACGATCATCCAGCGCAACATCCGGCTCAGCGAAGCGCCCAGTTTCGGCAAGCCGGCGCTGTTGTACGACGCTTCGTCGACCGGCAGTATCAATTACCTGAACCTCGCCAAGGAGTTTATTAAGAAAAACAAGAGTTAAGCGATATACGATGAATCCGAAAAACAAGGGCCTGGGCCGGGGCTTGGGCGCAATTTTTGAAATAGAGGGTTCGGCGCTGCCCGAGAAAACGAAGGGAACGGCGTTCGAGGAGATCGAAATCGGACGGATCGTCCCGAACCCGAAGCAGCCGCGCACCCGTTTCAACGAGCAGGCGCTCGACGAGTTGGCCGATTCGATCCGGACGCTGGGCGTGATACAGCCCATTACGGTCAAGAAGGAAGCAGACGGGAGATATATGATTGTCAGCGGAGAACGCCGCTGGAGGGCGTCGCAACTGGCCGACCAGGCGACGATTCCGGCCTACATCCGCGAGGTGGACGACCAGGCGTTGCTGGAGATGGCCATCGTGGAAAATATCCAGCGTCAGGATTTGAACGCGATCGAGGTGGCGCTGAGCCTGCAACGGTTGGTGGACGAATGCCGGCTGACGCAGGATTCGCTGGCGGAACGCGTCGGTAAAAAACGCTCGACGGTAGCCAATTACATGCGGTTGCTGAAACTTCCGGTCGAGGTGCAGTTGGCTCTGCGCGAAGAACTGATCTCGATGGGACATGCCCGTGCGCTGGCCGGGCTCGACGACCCGCAACAACAGATCGCACTGCTCAAAAAGATCGTAAAGAAAGGGTTGTCGGTGCGTCAGGCCGAGGAGCAGGTGCAGAAGATCCGGCAGGAAAAACCCGTCCGGGACGATGCGGACGAGGAGTTCCCCGAGAGCTACGTCCGGCTGGTCGATTACCTGGAGAAGTTTTTTACGCAGGAAATCAGCATCAAAAAGAATAATAAAGGCGGGGGAAAGATCGTTATCGGTTTTGAATCGGATGCGGATATCGAGGCGTTTATCGGCAAATTCAATGAATTTAAGAAGTAACATAGCCGTTTTCGGAAATTTTACGCGGAAGGGCGTTGCGACAATCGTTCTTTCTACGGTGCTGATCGTATCCCAGTCCGGAGTTTCGGCCCAGGAGCCGGGCGTCCGGTACAAGGTGGAGGGGGGCGTCCGCACGTCGTTGACTCCGGCCGCAGCCGACAGCAGCGCGGTCGCGCGGGATTCGATCGTGCGGGAGGCGTCGCCCGTCGAAATCGATACCACGACTACGGCCCGCGAACGTCGCCGGCTGGAGCGCGAGGCCCGGGATACCGTGACGGTGCGTTACAGCAGGCTGTTCCGCGATACCATGCCGATTTCGCGAGTCTGCGCCATTTCGGCGATCGCACCCGGGTTCGGGCAGCTTTATAACAAACAGGCGTGGAAAATTCCGATTCTGTACGGAACGGTCGCTACGACGGCCTATTTCGCCTTCCAGCAAAACAGCAAATACAGGGGTCTCAAACGCCAGTACGATGCGATGAAGCGCGAGAACGCCACGCAGGAAGAGACCGATCCGATCCAGTCGCAGATGATCCGGCACAATACGGCGCGGACGCTGCTGTTCGTCGGAGCTATCGGTTCGTATCTCTATTTTATCGGCGATGCGGCTATCTGCTACAAAGGGCCGGTCAATAGCGTCAAAAAGGCGACTACGCTGTCGACGATTTGTCCTGGCGCCGGCCAGATCTACAATAAAAGTTATTGGAAGATGCCGATCATCCTCGGCGGTATCGCCACGATGGGCTACGTGATCAATTTCAACAACCGCGGGTACGAGCGTTTCAAGCTTGCCTACGATCAGGTTGCCGCCGGCAAACCCGACGAGTTCAACGGTCGTTATACGGCCGACTACCTGCGTAAGCTGAAAAACAATTACCGCCGCAACCGCGACCTTTGCATCATCATCACCGCCGGACTTTACCTGTTGAACATCATCGACGCTCACGTGGATGCCCACATGAAGGATTACGACGTCAGCGACGACCTGTCGATGACGCTCGAACCGACGGTGACGAATTTCTATACGATGCGAACCGGCAATTCGAACGGTTACGGACTCTCCTTTAAACTTCGTTTCTGATGCCGAAATCCCTGACCGCCTTACTGATCCTGACGCTCCTCCCGTTGTTCGCCAAGACCCAGGCGGATCCCAGGGAGCAGCTCAACATCGTCGGTTCTCCGACCGTTTACGACTCGGTCGTCGCAAGTTGGCGGACGGACAATATCAACGAGACGTTCGGGGACTACCTGCGGGACTACATCGAACTCGATACCACGCGCTACCTGCCCGCGGTGTCGACCGTTACCGACAACGTTTGCCGGACGCGGCTCAAAAACATGGTTTCGCCGATCTACCTGCCTTATAACGACATCGTTAAGAAGCATATTGTGGCTTACGCAACGACCCATAAATCGGTGACCCGCCGGATGCTCAGCTACGGAAAGTACTACTTCCCGATGATCGAGCACGAACTGGCCAAAAACGGCCTGCCGCTGGAGCTGAAATTCGTTGCGGTGATCGAATCGGCGCTGAATCCGACGGCCACGTCGCCGAGCGGAGCGGTCGGCCTGTGGCAGTTCATGCTGCAAACCGGTCGGCAGTACGGACTCGAGATATCTTCGATGGTCGACGCCCGGCGCGATCCGGTGCAGGCGACGGCCGCCGCCTGTCGCTATATGAAGGATCTTTACGATATCTACCACGACTGGACGCTCGTGATGGCTTCCTATAATTACGGCCCCGGCAATGTGAATAAGGCGTTGCAGCGGGCCGGGGCCAACGCTTCGACTTACTGGGACATTTATCCTTTCCTGCCGAAAGCGACTCGCGACTATGTTCCCGCGTTCGTAGCGCTCGTCTATCTGTACTATTATCATTCCGATTACGGGGTCGTCCCGTTCGCTTCGCCGCTGCCGTTGGCAACCGATACGGTGATGGTCAGCCGCCGGATCGACTTGAACCGCGTTTCGGAAAAATTGAACTTGCCGTCCGAATTGGTGAAGTTGCTGAATCCGCAGTATAAGCAGGATGTCATTCCGGCTACCGTGAAAAGTTATCCGCTGGTGCTGCCGCAGCAGGAGGTCTGTCGTTTTATCGAGTGCGAGCAGGCGCGTCTTGCGCAGGCCGACACGTTGCCGGCCGATACCGTTTCGGACGGACGACTGACAGCGTCCGCCGCTTCATCGCAACAGGGCGGTTCGAACGGAGACGGTTATTCCGGCCCCGATCCGTTGACCTATAAGGTCAAAAAAGGCGATACGCTCGGAGCCATCGCGCATAAATATAAGGTGACGGTTTCTCAATTGATGAAGTGGAATCAATTGAAAAACAGTAATCTGAAAATCGGACAAACCCTGAAAATCATTCGCTGACGATGATCGAGAACGATACGATAGCCGCCGTTGCCTCCGGGGTTGGGGGAGCCGTTACGCTGATCCGCGTCAGCGGCGGCGGAGCCATTGCCGCCGGCGACCGGATCTTCCGCGGGGTACGCGGCCGGCGGCTGGCCGATGCCCGGGGGTTTACGATCCTTTACGGGACGATCCGCGACGGCGAAACGGTTGTCGACGAAGTGCTGGTTTCGGTATTCCGCGCGCCGCACTCCTATACCGGCGAGGATATGATCGAAGTTTCGTGCCATGCGTCGGCGTATATTCAGCGCGAAGTCATGCGGTTGCTGGTCGAGTCCGGAGTACGGACGGCCCAACCCGGCGAATTTACGCTGCGGGCATTCCTGGCCGGTAAAATGGACCTTTCGCAGGCCGAGGCGGTGGCCGATATGATCGCGGCCGACAACCGGGCAGCCCATGCGCTGGCTTACGAGCAGATGCGCGGCGGTTATTCGGACGAGTTCGGGCAATTGCGCGGCCGGTTGCTCGAACTGGTGTCGCTGGTCGAACTCGAACTTGATTTCGGCGAGGAAGATGTCGAATTCGCCGATCGCACGCAGTTGCTCGACGTGCTGTCGTCTGTCGGGCAGCGGGTGGATCGCCTGATCGCTTCGTTCGGGCTCGGCAACGTATTGAAAAACGGAGTGCCCGTTGCAATCGTCGGGGTTCCGAATGTCGGGAAGTCGACCCTGCTGAATACATTGCTTTGCGAAGAAAAAGCGTTGGTTTCGGATATCGCCGGCACGACGCGCGACGTGATCGAGGATACGCTGAACATCGACGGCGTGACGTTCCGGTTTATCGATACGGCCGGGATTCGCCGTACGGACGATCCGCTCGAGAGTCTGGGGATCGAACGTACGTTCGACCGGATCGGCCGGGCGTCGGTAATTCTGTTGCTGACCGACGCGCGCGACAGCGTGGACGATATCTATGCGCAGTACGCTTCGCTCTCTTTCAAGGCGGGGCAGCGTATCGCACTGATTTTGAATAAGTGCGACTGTCTGCCGGACGAAGAGCTACGGCAGAAAAGGGAACGACTCTCGTCGAAAATCCCGCATCTTGTCCTTCCCCTGTCGGCCAAGCGGCAAATCAACCTGGACGAGCTGACCGATTTTTTGAAACGGAGCGTCGATTCCGAGACCCTAAACGGCGACCGGATCGTGGTTTTCAACAGCCGGCACCATGAAATCCTGCTCCGCGCGCGCGAAGCGTTGCAACGAGCTCGTGAAGGCATCGAATCCGGACTCGCCGGAGACCTGCTGGCGCAAGACATCAGAGAAGTTTTACATTGTATAGGCTTGATTACCGGTGAAATAACGACGGACGATATCCTCGGTTCGATTTTTTCTAAGTTTTGCATCGGGAAATAACATCACACAACAAATTGATTATAAATATATTACACAGCGGACGATAGAAAGTGAAAGAAGAAGCAATCAAACTTTGATAATATTGATAATCAATACTTTAAATATGCATGAATAATAAAGTATTGATCAAATTTTCCTAATTTTGTCCCCCGTTTGTTCTCTGAACGGATACAAGGGACAAAATTCTGTTCCTCATACAATTTGATAAATATTCCCTGAACATCCTCTTAAATCTCACAGCGATTTTATAGGGCGATTTGAAGAGTTCAATAAAAAACATTTGGAATATTGCAGAATTATTCTGTACATTCGCGCCTCTTTTGAAAATTTACAATGCTGCAAAATAGAATGAACATATTATCTCAAACGACAATTCGAGGCAACAAATGCTTCGGAGTTCGGTCGTATGTTCTTCATGTTTGGAGCATTGAAACGTCTGCAAATT
>ERZ772812.98-NODE-98-length-94497-cov-5.887825_pt1 | contig 94497 bp, 86 predicted proteins | sample MGYA00511343_ERZ772812 | MGnify/ENA primary metagenome ERZ772812 (study PRJEB29015, sample SAMEA2737706) | human gut metagenome | biome: human gut; feature: human-associated habitat; material: faeces | place: China | collected 2012 ...
CAGAACGTCGTGAGACAGTTCGGTCCCTATCTGTCGTGGGCGTAGGATATTTGAAAGGAGCTGTCCCTAGTACGAGAGGACCGGGATGGACGCACCTCTGGTGCACCAGTTGTCACGCCAGTGGCACAGCTGGGTAGCTATGTGCGGAAGGGATAAACGCTGAAAGCATCTAAGCGTGAAGCCCCCCATGAGATAAGATATCCCACAACGCAAGTTGGTAAGACCCCACAAAGACTATGTGGTTGATAGGTCAGAGATGTAAGTGTCGTGAGGCATTGAGTTGACTGATACTAATAGGTCGAGGGCTTGACCAAAAAGAGAAGGTTCAAACATAGCGAATCTTAGGATAGAGAAACTTGAAGAGTTTTTTCGAATTGCTTAGATAATGAGTGTTATTCGGTTTTGAAGGTACGCCTTCATAGGAAGTATATACAGAGTATATGCGTCCGAGATAAAAAGGAAGAGTCGGTGTCAATGACGGTGAGGATCCACCCGTTCCCATTCCGAACACGGTAGTTAAGCTCACAGGTGCTGAAGATACTTGGCTGGAAGCGGCCCGGGAAAATAGGGCGATGCCGACACCTTTCTTTTTCAAAGAGCGATCTTCGGATCGCTCTTTTGCTTTGCAATTTTTTTACGGTGTTATCTCTGTAATGTTTTGTCCGCAATGCTTTCTGCACTATATGCTTTTAGACTTTGCGTATATGCGGTCTGATTAGAGTTCGGCAGCAGAGCATTTTTTTGTTTTGCTTAGGGATTGTTATTCCTCTTTTTGTCTCTATGTGCGGCACGCGGTTTTGGAGACCGCTGCTCTACCTGTTTGTAATATTAAAAGAAAAGGATATATGAAAATGAAAAAGGTTATTTCGGCATTTGTTTTGATTTGTGTTCTTGTTTCTGTTCTTTGCGGTTGTTCTCTTCTTTCGGCAAAGAGCGGTTCGGACAAAGAATTTTCGGGCGAGGGACTGACCATTACTCTTACAGACAATTTCAGAACCGCCGAGATTGAGGGATACACACTTTGCTACGATTCTTTTGATGTCGCCGTTTATGCCCTTAAAGAGAGCTTTGAAGTGTTTGAAAATGCGGGGCTTGACAATGTTACTCTTGATGATTATAAGGGATATGTGTTGGATGCGAATTCAAAGTATTCACCGAAAGAGGATAACTCTTTTGACGGACTGACCGTATTGCGTTATGAATCATATATTGACGCGAAAAAAACGAATTTCACATATTTTGTCTCTTTGTATAAGGGTACGGACGCTTTCTGGATAGTTCAGTTTGCGTGCAAATCATCGGAGTATGCCGACTATGAGCAATACTTTGTCAAATGGGCAAGATCTGTAAGAGTGTAGTCATTGCAAAAATCCACCTGCCGTTAAGCAGGTGGATTGATTTTTTATTAAGTCTGTGAAAATCAGCCGTTGATGTTGTAGTTTTCGCAGAGGAGGTTTGTTGCTTTAAGCAGTTTGTTGATATAAATGAACGGACCTACTATTATAAGTGAACCGAGAACGTTCCAAAGCCAATAATCTTTTTCGCCGAAACTGTAATTTATGCCTCTTCTGTTAAGTTCGGCTCCGATTCTGTTGGATATTTTGTGATACCAAACAATATATCCGATACCGAACGTGATGTTTCCGACAAGGAAGCAAAGCAGGCAGTAATGCATTGTTCTTTTTCCGTCATATCTGCTTGCAATGATGTTGATGTCATTGCTCACGGAAGACAGAATAACGATTCCGTAGATACCGAAAGTTATCAGTGAAAGCAATATGAATTTGACAAGGCTTTTATTTGTTTTCAACTGTCCTACGGGCGCGGTCGATGTCTGTTGAGTCTGTTCCTGTTGAATCTGGTCGTTCATTTTGTGAACCTCCTGTTTTTTATTGCTGTTATTATATCACATAATATACATTGAGTCAATACTTTTTTAACACAAAAACCAAATTTTCATACATTTCGGATTGTTTTTTGAACTGATATAATTTCTGTATTCGGCTGAGTTTTATTATAGTATGTAAAGTCAAACGTCGGTTCATATTTGAATATGTATGGCTTGTTGCGGTTGCGGAATCCATACGAAAATGTAAAATTATTCTGACGAAAAATGTCGTTTTGAATATTGACAAAGGTGTCCGATTATGTTACTATCTATATATAAATATATTTATAGGAGCTAAAAATGGACGAAGTCAGAATAATCGAGATAAAACAGAGCATATTCGAAGACAACGACAAGGACGCGGAGCGTCTGCGTTCGTCTCTTCGTGATAAAGGCGTGTTTCTGCTAAATTTGATGTCAAGCCCGGGAAGCGGCAAGACAACGACCTTGACAAAACTTATTCCGATGATAAAAGAAAAGTACCGTGTCGGCGTTATGGAAGCGGATATTGACGGCGATGTTGACGCAAAAACAATAGCAAAAACAGGTGTTAAGTCTATTCAGTTGCATACGGGCGGAATGTGCCATCTTGACGCCGATATGACAAGACAGGGACTCACCGAACTCGGAGTGGACGACCTTGACCTTGTTATCCTTGAAAATGTGGGCAACCTTGTCTGTCCTGCGGAGTTTGACACGGGCGCAGTCAAAAACATCATGATATTGTCTGTTCCCGAGGGTGAAGATAAACCTTTGAAATATCCGCTTATTTTTACGGTTTGCGATGCTGTTGTGATAAATAAGATCGACGTTGCGCCTTATTTTGATTTTGATATCGAAAAATGCAAAGAGAATATAAAAATGCGCAACCCGAACGCAAGGGTTTTCCCTGTCTGTGCGAAAACAGGAGAGGGAATAGACGCCGTTGCCGAATGGCTGACGGTGCAGACCGAAGCGTGGAAAAATAACGGAACAACGAACTGAAGAGGAGCGGGACAATGCCTGAAATCAGTAAAAAATATACTCCGAAACATTATGGCGACAAAAATCCGAACCCGAAGCTTATAAAACTTGTTCGCAAGATAACCGACAGGATTCCCGCAAAAATAAAGGGAATAACGACCGAAGACCCCGAATATTGGGGCTTTGCCTGCATTTTTGAGGACGAACTGACAAAAGAAGAGTCCGAAGCGGCTCTTGATTTAATGCTTGAAATGAAGTTGCGTAAGAAGTATACATACCCGCAGATGCAGTCAATGGCAAAAGCGACGGACGAAACATCAAAAGCAAAATTAGACGCGCTTCTTGACAAACTCGGCGTTCTCGGTATGCTGGAATATGATTACGGCGACAGATATACTAAGGACGGTCCTTTGCCCGATACGAAGCGTGAAAAGGAAAACAGGGAGTATTGGATACCTCTCTTTGTTCCCGGTTCTGCGGAGTATACGAACATGAACAAGGGGCTTATGGACAGACATCCCGAACTTGCGATGTTCTTTGAACGCATGACGTTCCTGCCGCTTGAACACGTTACGGCTATGGTTCCTCCCGGAGGTGCCGGTGTCGGAATGCACGTCATTCCCGTCGAAAAAGCCATTTCAATGGAAAATGAGTCCATAGATATCGAACATATTTCTTATTGGCTCAAACGATATGAGGGACATATCGGCGCAAGTATGTGTTCATGCCGTTACGGCAGAAAACTGCTTGACGAGGGCTGTGCGGACGACCCCGAACTTTGGTGTATCGGTGTCGGCGACATGGCTGATTATTGCCGTGAGACGGGCAAGGGCAGAGACGTTACATACGAAGAAGCGATGGAGATACTTAAACGCGCCGAGGACAACGGATTTGTTCATCAGATAACGAATATCGACGGCGAGGGCAAGATTTTCGCAATCTGCAACTGCAACGTAAATATCTGTAACGCGCTCCGTACTTCTCAACTTTTCAATACTCCGAATATGTCGCGTTCCGCCTATGTTGCGCACGTTGACAAAGATAACTGCGTCGCTTGCGGTCGCTGTGTCGAATACTGCCCCGCAGGCGCTGTAAAACTCGGTCAGAAACTCTGTCGTGCCGACGGTTCGGAAGTCGAATATCCCCGTCAGCCGCTACCCGACAACAACAGTTGGGGCGAGCATATGTGGTCGGAGGATTATCGCGACAAAAACCGCATAAATACGCATGAAACCGGAACATCACCATGCAAAGCCGCCTGTCCCGCACATATCGCCGTTCAGGGCTATTTGAAGAAAGCGGCGCAGGGCAAATACCGTGAGGCGCTTGAACTCATAAAACGTGAAAATCCGTTCCCCGCGGTCTGCGGCAGAATATGTAACCGCCGCTGCGAAGACGCCTGCACGAGAGGTACGGTTGACGAGGCTGTTTCCATAGACGCCGTGAAAAAATTCATTGCCGAACAGGACTTGAACGCGGAACATCGCTTTGTTCCCGAGATAGTGGTCGCTTCCAACAAAGGCAGATGGACGGAGAAAATCGCCGTTATCGGCGGCGGTCCCGCAGGTCTTTCCTGTGCTTTCTATCTGGCGCAAAAGGGATATTATCCGACCGTATTCGAGAAAAACGAGCGCGCGGGCGGTATGTTGACTTACGGAATCCCGTCATATAAACTTGCCAAGAACATCATTGACGCAGAAATAGATATAATGCGCGAAATGGGCGTTGAAATAAAACTCGGAGTCGAGGTCGGCAAGGACGTAACGCTTGACGAACTTCGCGCGCAGGGCTATAAGGCGTTTTATATCGCGATAGGCTGTCAGGGCGGCAAATTGCTCGGTCTTGACGGAGAAAACGCTCCGAACGTCACGACAGCGGTCGAGTTCCTGAAAACGGCAAACTGCGGCGGACGCAAAGTCGAAGGCAGAACGGTCGTTGTCGGCGGCGGTAACGTTGCGATAGATGCTGCAAGAGTTTCCGCAAGAAGCGGCGCAGAAAGCGTGACGATGCTCTGTCTTGAAGGCAGAAACGAAATGCCCGCGTCGAAAGAGGAAGTCAAAGAAGCGCAAGCTGACGGCGTAGAAATCAAAAACGGCTGGGGACCCGTTCGCGTTATCTGCGAAAACGGGGTTGCGACTGCCGTTGAATTCAGAAAGTGCGTTTCCGTATTTGATGAAAACAAACGCTTCGCTCCTGTATACGACGATTCGATGACAATTGAAATTCCCGTAGAGAACGTAGTCTTTGCAATAGGTCAAGCCGTTGTTTGGGGCGACCTTCTCAAAGGCAGCAAAGTCGAACTCGGCAGGGGAAATTATCCGTCTGCGGACAAACTGACGTATCAGACTGCCGAACCCGATATATTTGTCGGCGGCGACGTCTTCACCGGTCCGAAATTCGCAATAGATGCCATTGCACAGGGACACGAAGCGGCGGAAAGCCTGCACAGATACGTTCAGCACGGTCATATGACCATTGGCAGAAACCGCAGGGAGTTCGCGATGCTCGATACGGACAATATCAAGGTTGAGAATTTCGACAACGCTTCCAGACAGTTTGCGCCGGTCGATACGTCTCTTGATTCAAAGTCGTTTGAGGACAATCACGGAACGCTTACCGAAGAGCAGGTGAAGATAGAAACTTCCCGCTGTCTCGGCTGCGGTGCGTCGATAGTTGACCCGAATAAATGTATCGGCTGCGGTATTTGTACCACGAAATGCGCGTTTGACGCTATAAGACTTCATCGCGATATGCCGCAGGCAAGCACGATGTGCGTTGCCGAAAAGAAAGTCGGCGCGCTGCTTCCGTATGCGGTAAAACGCGGATTCAAGATTCTCGGCAACCGCAACAATGTGGGCAAACAGGTCAAACGCCAACAACAGGGAAAATAATATGCACGAACTCGGAGTTGTTTTTCATGTTATAAAAAGCGTTAACCGTATCGCGGAGGAAAACGGTGTTTCACGCGTTTCCGCCGTTACGATAGAACTCGGCGAGGTTTCAAGCGTCATTCCCGATTATTTGCTTGACTGCTGGAAATGGGCGGTCTCGAAAGAAACCGTGATGAAAGACGCGGAACTGCGCATTGAGCAGATAAAAGCCGAGACTTTCTGCGAGAATTGCGGCAAAGTGTACGGCACGGTCGAACACGGCAAAATATGCCCGTATTGCGGCAGCGACAGAACATATCTTAAACAGGGCAACGAGTTTATTCTGAAAAACATCGTTGCGGGCGACTGCGAACCCTGTTATGAAACAGAATAATTTCATATAGACAAAAAAATATCCTCTGCAAGGCGAAAACCGTCGTGCAGAGGATGTTTGTCTTTAATTTTTTCTTAATTCAAATGCCGCTCTGTCGCTTTTACAGTCAACGAGTATCTTCCCGCGCTCTTTTAACACGAGCCGTATACCTGCGTTAGTCGTCTCTCTTACGGTTTGTGACATCAGCCCTTTTAACGGTGCTTTGAGCGGGTGTCCACCGTTATGCTTTCGCAGATAAATTTCAAGTTCAAGCGCCCCCTGTTTCAGATATATTCTGTCTTTTTTGATTTTTGACATAACGCCTTTGTATGTCGCGAAACGGTATTCTTTTTCCTTGTATACAACTGCACAGATACAACCTTTGAACGATGTTATAAGAAACGGAATGTGCGCTATCGCGAGCATAAACGAACACGGCGCGTCAAATTCATTGCACTGAACCCACATATACGATTTCGGAAAAGAGCGTCCGCTGTCTTTTTCCGCATATCCGATACCGTTTTTGAAAATATAAATTTTTCCGTACATTGTCAATGTTCCGTTGACCGTGTGCCTCATACTGACAACTCCGTGCCTGCATTGCATCGGAAGTTTTGCAAACGGTCCCATAATGTCGGAACGCAGGGGTGTGGTCTTTGTGTATCGCAGGTCGGCGTCTATCTCGGGCAATCTGACTTTTATCCCCGACGGAGAAAAAAAACAATTTCCCGTTTTGACGGTATCTCCTTTGATTTTTAATTTTTCGGTTCGGAATATGTGTGACCCCGAATCGGTTATAACCTGAACAAAAGCGCCGTCGTCGGCTTCGCCGGGAATAAACGCAACCGTTATGTCTCCGTTGCTTTGCTTGTAATACCAACCCTCAAATCTTTTATCAAACATCGGCGTCCCTCATAGCGGGGTTTTCAATAAGTTTTCCTTTTTTGTCAAACCGCGACCCGTGGCACGGGCAGTCCCAACTGTGCTCTGCCTTGTTCTTTCGCAGTGCGCAGCCGAGGTGAGGACATCTTTTTGTTGTCGGAAACAGCATATCCGCAACCGTTATTCCCATGTTTTCAAACAGTTTTGCACATAACATATTTCTGTCGGGCGCAAAAACGGGAGCATTCACATTCTTTTTGCCTGTTATCATGTCCGCCAATATTTCCGCCGCCGCAACAGATGTTGTCATTCCCCAAAGATTAAAACCCGTGGCGACATATACATTCGGCATCGAGGGGCTGTATCTGCCGATATACGGTATGCCGTCAAGCGTCACGCAGTCCTGATTGGACCAACGGTATTGCTCTTTTGCTTTCGGAAACCAACGCTTTGCGAAGTTTTCAACCGCACGGTACCCGCCGCCTTGTTTCCCCGTTCGGTGGTCGCCGCCTCCTATCAGTAGCAGGTCTTTGTAATTTCTGAAATAAAATCCGTTGCCCGCGTCCTCCGCCGTGCAATTGAAGTTCGGTGCGCCCGAATATGCTATGACATACGAGCGTTTCTGATACATTTTCATAAAATACAGTCCGTAACGGTTGATGAAAGGGAAGTGTGTTGCGACTATGACATTTTTTGCTTTTACTTTGCCTTTATCCGTGAACGCCGTTGTGCCTTCAAGTTTGCGGACAAATGTGTTCTCATAAATATTTAACCCTGCCGCAACTCCGTTAAGAAAGCGCAAAGGGTGGAACTGCGCCGCGTCTTCGTATTCTATCGCGTCTGCTACTCGAAACGGCAATTCGGGCGACTTTGTGTATCTCGCTTTTACCCCGAGATATTTCAATGCCAACGCTTCATCTCTCAATCCGTCGTTTCCGCCGACGGAATACATTATCGAGGGCATTTTTTCAAAATCGCATTCGACGGTCTTTGCTTTTTCTTCGATGCGGTGCAATGCACTGATGTTTGCGTTGTAGTATTGCGTTGCCTTTTCAAGTCCGTATTTTTTGATAATATCTTTATATAAAGTATCGTGTTGTGCGGTCAGTACCGCCGTTGTGCCCTTTGTTATGCCGCGTCCTATCTGTTTTGATTCAAGCACAGCATTGTCTATGCCGAGTTCCGTCAGTTTTGCCGCGCACATGATTCCCGCGATGCCGCCGCCGATAATGCAAACGTCCGTCGAAATATCTTTTTCAAGCGTTTTATGCCGAAATTGTTCGGCTTCGTCAGTCCATAAATAGTTCATTTTGTTTACCTCTTTTCATTCTTTGTATATTGTTGCCGTGGAAAATGCAGCATATTCGCCGAAACATCCGTTAGATGTTTTGACACAAATATTTTATATTTTTGTTCACAAGTTCCGTCTTTATTGTTCGCGTATTTCCGTTGACAATTTTTTCACAATAAGATATAATGCAGTTGTAAATAAAATTTTCGGTATGACCGGAGGTAATTTGTTATGGTAAATCGTTTTGTATTGAACGCAGTTTCTTATCACGGCAACGGCGCGATAAAGGAAATTCCCGGAATCGTTTCCGCCAAAGGTTTCAAAAAAGCATTTATTGCGTCCGACCCCGATCTTGTTAAATTCGGAGTTACCAAGAAGGTGACTGACCTGCTTGACGAAGCGGGCATGGCGTATGAGGTTTATTCCGACATAAAACCCAACCCGACCATCGAAAACGTCAAGAGCGGCGTTGCGGCTTACAAAGCGTCGGGTGCGGATTACATGATAACGATAGGCGGCGGCTCGTCGATGGATACGGGCAAGGCTATCGGTATCATTATCAACAACCCCGAATTTGAAGATGTCCGCAGTCTTGAAGGAGTTGCTCCGACCAAGAACAGAACCGTTTTCACAATAGCCGTTCCGACAACTGCGGGAACCGCCGCCGAAGCGACCATTAACTATGTAATAACCGACGTTGAACGCAAGAGAAAGTTCGTTTGCGTTGACACCAACGATATTCCCGACGTTGCGGTTGTTGACCCCGATATGATGGCTACGATGCCCAAGGGCTTGACCGCTTCGACCGGTATGGACGCCCTGACGCACGCAATAGAGGGTTACACCACAAAAGCGGCATGGGAACTTGCCGATTGTCTGAACCTTGAAGCGATAAGACTTATCGCAAAGAGCCTGCGCGGCGCTGTCAATAATGACAAAGACGGCAGAGAGGGGATGGCTCTCGGACAGTTTGTTACCGGTATGGCATTTTCCAACGTCGGACTCGGTATCGCGCACTCCATGGCGCACACTCTCGGCGCCGTTTACGACACCCCGCACGGTGTTGCCTGCGCAATGATGCTTCCTATAGTTATGGAATATAATGCGGAGACCACCGGTGATAAGTTCAAGTATATCGCCGAGGCTATGGGCGTGGACACCACGGGAATGGATCAGCAGGCTTACAGAAAAGCCGCCGTTGACGCAGTTCGTCAACTTTCCGTAGATGTCGGCATTCCGACCAAACTTTCGGCACTCAAAGAAGAAGATCTTGACTTCCTCGCACAGTCCGCTTATGCAGACGCTTGCCGCCCGGGTAACCCGAAAGAAACAAACGTTGAAGACCTGAAAGAACTTTTCCGCAAGTTGATGTAATTTTTGACATGGTAAACCCCGCACTTCCCAAAAGGAGTGCGGGGATTGTTTTTTTTGCAGCGGTAAAAAATTAAAACATCTTGAAATCCGACAGAATATCTGATATACTGTATTCAGTCTTGTCGGAGGGATAGATATATGACCGAAATAATCGCACGGAGAGAGTTTTCTCCGTATTATATCATTTTTGATATAGCCTTTTTGGCGGTTTTTGCGGCGTTGCTGTTGTGGAAAAAGAAATACATGACCGTGCTTGTCGGTTTTCTTGCGGGATTGCTGTATATGATTGTCGATTTCGGCATTTTTCATCTTGTATGCAACTCCCGAAGCATTTCCGACGGTTACAGCCTGTTTTGGGTTTTGCTTTGGATGTCGATGAGTTACGGCTTTACAAATTTCGCATGGATATGGCTGTGGATTTCAAAAGACAAGCATCTTTTTGAATGGTCTTTTCTTATCCTGATGTGGTGGTTCGTCTGCCCTCTGCTTACAAAAACCTTTGCTCCCGCAAATGTTGAAAACATAGTGATTCAGCGCACGACGGGCGAATATCACGGCTATATGGCTGCGATCCTTGTCGTGGATTACCTCGGACTTATAATCTATAATCTGTGGCAGAAAGAACGGGAAAAACGGGTGAATATCCCGTGGCTTCTTGCAATCGGAGTGCTTGTCCAGTTCGGTTGGGAAGCGGGCCTTCTTATCGGCGGCATACGCTCCGCAGGCTTTGCTCTCTCCGAAAAATTCGCTCCGCTTATCGTCAACTCTCTTCTTGAAACAAATCTCGGAATGCCCTATATATTCCTGATATTTATTGCGTATACAAGCTGTTTTACGGAACAGATGAAACGACGTTCCGCGCCGCTGTCATTGACCGAGCGCATAAGGGAAAATAACAGGGAAAGGGTAACAAAAAAGGTATCGTAACCTTTTTGACTGTTTTTTTACACTGTCGAAACACCGTATGAGGCTGTGCCTGCCGTGATTTAATTGTTTTGCAGAAATTTCAAAAACCCTTTTCGGAGGGGTATTACAAAAATGATAACATATATTATATCGTAAAAAGCAAGTTCACAACTTGCTTTTTTTGCGTTTATTCTGCGGAAAAATCAATGTTTGAATATTTGTTCTCCGTAATGTGTATTTGTCTTGCAATCAGTACGGAAATGTGACGAAAATTTCGACGTTTGTAACGTTATATTTTCGATTATATAACAGGTATGCAACATTCGCCTTTGTGTTTTTGAAAAAAGTATGATATAATACAATCAGAAAAAAAATTCCGACTATAAACAGGAATATCAAAACGGAGGCAATTGAAATGGCAAGATTTACATTACCCAGAGACGTCTATCACGGCAAAGATGCTTTGGAGGCGCTTAAAACATTTGAAGGCAAACGCGCTATTGTATGCACAGGCGGCGGAAGCATGAAACGCTTCGGCTTCCTTGACAAAGTCGTTTCTTATTTGAAAGAAGCGGGTATGGAAGTTCAACTTTTTGAAGGTATCGAACCCGACCCGTCCGTAGAAACCGTTATGCGCGGCGCAGAGACTATGGAAAAATTCCAGCCCGACTGGATCGTTGCTATCGGCGGCGGTTCTCCGATAGATGCCGCAAAAGCGATGTGGATAAAATACGAGTATCCCGAACTTACATTTGAAGATATGTGCAAGGTGTTCGGTATTCCCAAACTTCGCCGCAAGGCTCATTTCTGCGCTATTTCTTCGACTTCCGGCACGGCTACCGAAGTTACCGCATTCTCTATCATAACCGATTACCACAAGGGTATCAAATATCCCATTGCGGACTTTGAGATCACTCCCGATGTGGCTATTGTTGACCCCGAACTTGCGCACACTATGCCGCAGAAACTCGTTGCTCACACCGGTATGGACGCTATGACGCACGCTGTTGAAGCATATGTTTCCACCGCAAACTGCGATTATACCGATCCTCTCGCGATCCATGCGATTGAGATGATCATGAACGACCTTATCCCGTCTTACAACGGCGATATGGACGCCCGTGACCGTATGCACAATGCACAGTGCCTTGCAGGTATGGCATTCTCCAACGCTCTGCTCGGTATCGTTCACTCCATGGCGCACAAGACCGGTGCCGCATTTGCCGACTACGGCGCGCATATCATTCATGGCGCGGCTAACGCGATGTATCTGCCCAAGGTTATCGCATTCAACGCAAAAGACGAAACCGCAAAGAAACGTTACGGTGTTATCGTTGACTATATGGGTATCTGCGACAAGAACGCTTCCGACGATGAAAAGGTTGCGGAACTTATCAAATACCTGCGTCATATGAACGATGAGTTGAATATTCCTCACTGCATCAAGAACTACGGCGCGGACAGCTATCCGACCGAGAACGGCTTCGTTCCCGAGAATGTATTCCTTGAGCGTCTTCCCGAAATCGCAAAGAACGCCATTGCAGACGCCTGCACAGGCTCCAACCCCCGTCAGCCCAGCCAGGAAGAAATGGAAAAACTTCTCAAGTGCTGCTACTACGACACCGAAGTTGATTTCTGATTCGTGTTCAGTAGGGGATGTTAAAAATGCCCGGACCGCAAAAAGGCTGAAAATGTATAATAAGGCAATATAAAAGAGAAGAGTATTCACACTGAACGGCAGTTTTAAACATTTTAAATTGCAAAAAGTGAAAAGTGCCTTTTTGCTATAAGCGAATCTCACCTCTCGACGTACCTATGTACGCCTTCGGGTTCGATTCACTCATTCTGAACATTTTTTCCTATCCCCGGAAGGGCTGTAAAAAAACCTACGTTTTTTTACAGCCCTATGTTTTTGATGAATTCATACAATTTGTTTGTTGAAAAAGCAAGTTAAAAGTGGTATTATTTATACCGAAAACAGCGGCGGTTTAACCGTTGCTGTATTATCCGTGCAATATCGCAATTCTGCCGATTTTGCGGAAAGGAATGCTTTTATGTATAAAATAGTAACAAAGAAAAGCCTCAATCCCACCGTTACACTTATGGAGATAGAAGCCCCTCTTGTTGCCGCAAAGGCAAAGCCGGGACAGTTTATTATTCTCCGTGTCGATGAGGACGGCGAAAGAATTCCGCTCACCGTTGCGGGTTATGACCGTGCGCGCGGAACGATAAAAATAATTTTTCAGATTGTCGGCGCAACAACCGCAAAACTCAATCATAAAAACGAGGGTGAGTATATTCAGGACTTTGTGGGGCCCCTCGGCGTCCCCACAAAAGTTGACGGACTGAAAAAGGTATGTATCGTCGGCGGCGGTGTCGGCTGCGCAATCGCGCTGCCCATAGCGGAAGAACTTCACGCGGCAGGCTGCGACGTTACCGCAATTATAGGTTTCCGCTCCAAAGACCTTTTGATTCTTGAAGATGAATTTCGCGCGGCATCCGAAAAACTTGTCGTTATGACGGATGACGGTTCATACGGCCGCCAAGGCAATGTCTGCGTTCCTCTGAACGAAATGTTTGAAGCGGGCGAGAAGTTTGACGAAGTTATAACGATAGGTCCGCTTATTATGATGAAATTCGTTGTTGCCGCAACCAAACCGACGGGGATCCCGTGCACGGTTTCCATGAACCCGATAATGATAGACGGAACGGGAATGTGCGGCGGCTGCCGTCTGACGCTTCATCGTGACGGCGAGCGCATTACCAAATTCGCTTGCGTTGACGGTCCCGATTTTAACGGTTATGAAGTTGATTTTGACGAAGCAATGTCCCGCGGCGCAATGTACCGCGATTTTGAACGCCACGCTTATGAAGAGACGTGCAATCTGTTTCGTAAGGAGGTCAAATAATTATGCCTAATATGAGTTTGAAAAAGAACCCGATGCCGTCGCAGGAACCCTCTGTTCGCGCGCACAATTTCGATGAAGTTGCTATGGGTTATTCGGCAGAGACGGCAGTTGATGAGGCGCTTCGCTGCCTCGGCTGCAAAAATATGCCCTGTGTTTCGGGCTGTCCCGTAAATATTCATATTCCCGAATTTATCGCAAAGGTAAAAGACGGAGATTTTGAGGGCGCATATCAGATAATTCACAAAACCTCCTCGCTTCCCGCAGTTTGCGGCAGAGTATGTCCGCAGGAGACCCAATGCGAAGCCAAATGTGTTCGCGGAATCAAAGGCGAGCCCGTCGGCATAGGCAGACTTGAACGCTTTGTTGCCGATTGGCATAACGCGCACAGCGACGTTACTCCCGAAGTCGCTCCCTCGAACGGACACCGTGTTGCCGTTGTCGGCTCCGGTCCCTCCGGGCTTACCTGCGCGGGAGATCTTGCGAAAAAAGGCTATAAAGTAACTGTTTTTGAAGCATTGCATACCGCGGGCGGCGTACTTGTTTACGGTATTCCCGAATTTCGTCTGCCGAAGTCTATCGTCCGCAAAGAGGTCGATAACCTTGTTGCCATGGGCGTTGATGTCGAAACAAATGTCGTCATCGGCAAAACGCTTACCGTTGACGAACTTTTCGAGCAGGGCTTTGAAGCCGTATTTATCGGATCGGGCGCGGGACTTCCGAACTTTATGGGAATCCCCGGTGAGTCATATAAAGGCGTATACTCCGCCAATGAGTTCTTAACACGCTCCAACCTTATGAAGGCATATCGCGAAGATCCCGACACGCCTATTATGAAAGGCGGCAAAGTAGCCGTTGTCGGCGGCGGTAATGTTGCCATGGACGCGGCTCGTACCGCTCTGCGTCTCGGCGCGGATAAAGTATATATTGTATATCGCCGTTCCATGGAAGAACTTCCCGCGCGTCGCGAAGAGGTGGAACACGCCGAAGAAGAGGGAATTGAGTTCCTGCTTCTGAATAACCCCGTTGAAATTCTCGGCTACGAGAACCCCGACGACCGCCGCGACCCCCGCAACGGCTTCGTAACGGGTATGAAGTGCATCAAGATGCAGCTCGGCGAACCCGATGAGCGCGGACGCCGCCGTCCCATTCCCATAGAGGGCAGCGAGTTCGTTCTCGATGTCGATACCGTTGTCATCTCCATCGGAACGTCTCCCAACCCGCTTATCAAGTCCACCACCGCGGGACTTGAAGTCAATAAGCGCGGAGGTATCATCGTTGAAGAAGATACCGGTGCAACAACCAAAGAAGGCGTTTACGCCGGCGGTGACGCCGTAACAGGCGCCGCGACCGTAATCTCCGCCATGGGCGCGGGCAAGACCGCAGCCAAGGCAATCGACGAGTACCTGTCGAACAAATAATTATTTATCAAAACACAACGCAAGGGGCTGAAAAATCAGCTCCTTGCAGTTTTTATATGCACTTTAAATCAATATTTGCATCGTTTTTTGTAAAATTGCCTTGTGTCACAAAATGATTAAGGTTTAGTGTAGCACCGAACCTGAAATATATACATTCCAAACCGTCCTGATTTTTTTAAGATTAAATATTGCCCAAGCAATCAAGCGAAAGCATCTCTTTTGCCATGGTATCACAAAGCGTTTTGTCGATTGATTCGTTAAACATTTCGAAAAACACAGCATGAAAAATCTCGGCAATTTCAATTTCGGTCATGGTATTTCGGATTCGCGCAAAAATCATCTCAACTTCCGAATCGTATTCATCCGTCGGGCAGTGCACCGCAAGCAGCCCCATCGGGTCGGCTTTATCAACAACGGACTTTATAATATCTTTGGTCATTTGCGCGCCTCCGTTCAAGATGCTTTTTTCTGCCTTCAGTATAGCATAAAACCGCTTGAAAGTCAACTCATTCACAGCGCAAAGTCTGATGCGCAGCGGACAAAAAACAGGCGTAACATCCCTCTCCGCAGCTAAAAACATACGACAAAGTTATGCAACAAATTCCGCAAGCGTCGTTGACATTCGATATGACATCTGTTATAATAATACTGAATATCAACATAAAAACTTTTAGCGAAACTCTTAACAAGGGCAAACCCCTGCCGAGACTATGAACCGCAACTGGCTCATCTTTCATACCCTTGCCCCGGAAGTGGCAATCGAGAATCTGAAAGAGATTCATAGGCAGAGGAACGGAGAATCATAAATTAGGCGCATAAAACAAAAGCAATATTATCGGAGGACAAAACCATGATTGATACAAAGAAAGAACAGGAACGCGACGAGCTTCACCGCGCGATATGGGCGATCGCGGACGAGCTGCGCGGCGCTGTGGACGGATGGGACTTTAAAAATTATGTCCTCGGTACGATGTTCTATCGTTACATATCTGAAAACCTTGCAAATTACATAAGCGAAGGCGAGATCAAGGCGGGCAATGACGGCTTTGACTATGCCAGAATGTCCGATGCGGAGGCGGAATCGGCGCGGGAGGGCTTGGTGCAGGAAAAGGGCTTTTTCATCCTGCCGAGCGAGCTGTTTTGCAATGTTCTTGCCCGTTGTCAGTCGGACGAAAACCTCAACGAAACGCTGGAGACTGTTTTCCGCCATATTGAGGAATCCGCAAAAGGTACCGAATCCGAGGGGCAGTTTGCAGGGCTGTTCGACGATTTCGACGTCAACAGCAACAAACTGGGCGCAACGGTGGCAAAACGAAACGAAAAGCTCTGCAAATTGCTCTTCGGCGTGGCAGATATGAACCTTGGTGACGTGAAGGATCACGACATTGACGCATTCGGCGATGCTTATGAATATCTGATGACCATGTACGCCTCCAATGCGGGCAAGTCGGGCGGTGAATTTTTCACGCCTGCCGATGTTTCCGAGCTTCTGACAAGGCTCGGCACGGTCGGAAAAACCGAAATCAATAAGGTCTATGACCCGGCGTGCGGGTCGGGTTCGCTGCTTCTGAAAGCCGAAAAAGTGCTTGGCAAGGACGCCATCCGCAACGGCTTTTACGGGCAGGAGATCAACATCACGACCTATAACCTCTGCCGCATCAATATGTTTCTTCATGATATCGGATTTGATAAATTCGATATTGCCTGCGAGAATACGCTGACCAATCCCGCGCATTGGGAAGACGAGCCGTTTGAGATGATCGTCTCCAACCCGCCGTACTCCATCAAATGGGAGGGCGATGACAACCCGCTGCTGATCAATGATCCGCGCTTTTCTCCTGCGGGCGTGCTGGCGCCGAAAAGCAAGGCGGATATGGCGTTTATCATGCACAGCCTTTCGTGGCTCGCGGCAAACGGCACGGCGGCGATTGTCTGCTTCCCCGGTATTCTGTACCGCGGGGGTGCAGAACAGAAAATACGGCGGTATCTTGTGGAAAACAACTTTGTGGACTGCATCATTCAGCTTCCCGCCAACCTCTTTTTCGGCACCTCCATTGCCACCTGCATTCTGGTGATGAAGAAAGGCAAAAGCGACAGCAAAACGCTTTTCATTGACGCGTCGAATGAGTGCATCAAGGTCACGAATAACAACAAGCTGACGCCCGAAAACATCGACCGCATCGTAGACACCTACGCAAACCGCGCGGAGATCGCGCATTTCTCGCACCTTGCCGCGTTTGAGGAGATTGAAGCAAACGACTTCAACCTTTCGGTTTCCACCTATGTGGAGCAGGAGGACAAGCGGGAGAAGATCGACATTGTCAAACTCAACGCCGAGATTGGGGAGATCGTCAAGCGGGAAAATGTGCTGAGAGAGGAAATCCGGAAGATTATCGGGGAGATAGAAGGATGAGCATCGTTGACAAATTGGAGAATTTAGAATGCTTGAAAAATGGATTACACAAAAAATGGATATGGAACGACGCTGACAGTTTTTCTCTGAGTTGCGATTATCTACAGAAAATCAACTACTGTATTCAAGATTTAAATTCTGAGATCGGTTCGCTTTCTAATCCGTCTATGAAAGAAGTCATTTTTGTGATCGTATTAGTAGACTGGATATGCGAAGCAGTTGATTGTTTGCCCAAATTACTAATTCCCGATTTGCGTGACGGTTTTTCATGCGAGTATGAATCCGAATTGGAAAAAGCAAAGAAATATTTTAAAGCTATTAGATCATTTGTTGTCGCGCATCCACTTACTACAAATAGACATTATGATTACGGATTTGATGGAGACTTAATATGTGTAGATATCGGAAAAATCTCTATATTGGTGTCGACTTTTACAAATGATTCTGACTGGTATCATATAGATTTTTCCGGGTTAAGAGCAAACGCCAAAAATGAAAATCATGATTTCATATTACATGTATATTCGCAGAAAAAGAATGGGATGAAATTTGAAAATTATATAGGCGCAAATTTCTCGGATCTGTTTGAGGTTGCAAGAACTTATATGAAAAAGATATATGCTCTCGACCGTTATTTAAGTAAGCAACGGAAGAAAGGTAGGTAGACGATGACAAAACTTGATGAATTGATAAAAGAACTTTGCCCAGAAGGTGTTGCTTATAAGACGCTTGGAGAAATCGCAACCGATGTTTTCCGTGGATCTGGTATTACAAGAGAACAAGTCCGTGAAACGGGCACGCCATGCGTTCGATATGGTGAAATCTATACCACTTATGGTGTATGGTTTGAAAAGTGTGTGTCTCATACGGATGAGTCCCTTTTAACAAGCAAGAAATATTTTGGCTATGGTGATATTCTTTTTGCTATCACTGGCGAAAATGTAGATGACATTGCAAAGTGCTGTGCTTATATTGGACACGAAACTTGCCTGGCCGGTGGTGATATTGTTGTTCTCAAACACAATGAAAACCCTAAGTATTTGTCCTATGCACTTTCAACATTGGATGCACAAAAACAAAAGAGCAAAGGGAAAGTCAAGAGCAAGGTGGTTCACTCAAGTGTGCCGGATATAAAAGTGCTCAAAATCCCCGTCCCTCCTCTTCCTGTGCAAGAGGAAATTGTCCGCATACTGGACAGTTTTACGGAACTCACGGCGGAACTCACGGCGGAACTCACGGCGAGAAAGAAGCAGTATGAGTATTACTGTAATGAACTTCTCGATATAAAGAAAACGGATGTGGTTTTTAAGACATTGGGTGAATTATCAAAATTCCGTAGAGGTTCATTTCCTCAACCATACGGGAACGCAGAATGGTATGACGGCGAAGGTGCTATGCCTTTCGTGCAAGTAGCAGATATAGGCGAAGATATGCGGCTTGTTGCCGATACAAAAAGAAAAATCTCTACTATTGCACAACCCAAAAGTGTTTTTGCTCCATCCGGTTCTATTATCATTAGTTTACAAGGTAGCATAGGAAGAATCGCGGTTACTCAATATGATGCTTATATTGATAGAACGGTCGCTATATTTCAAGATATTTCAAAAGAGATACTTCCAAAGTATTTTGTATATCAATTACAACGAATATTTGCAATTAAAGAGAAAACAGCGAGAGGAAGCACTATAAAAACAATAACCAAAGAAGAATTTGCTCCGTTTTCAATAGCGGTTCCCCCCATTGATGAACAACAACGCATTGTAGATGTACTTGATAAATTTCACAATCTTTGTCACGATATTTCTGAAGGACTTCCTGCCGAAATTGAAGCACGTCAAAAACAATATGAATTTTACCGTGATAAATTACTTTCCTTTAAGGAGACACCGACATATGAGCAAAAGAAAGAAATCTCAAAAACAGAATAGCGAAGCAAGGCAATCGGCACCGGCTCACACAAACGCTGCTTCGGGACAAATGTCGGCGGACGAGCTTCAGCACATGATTGCAAACGCGATCATGGAAGCCGAAGACATGAAAGCCAAGCGTGAAGCGGACAGAAAAGCAGAAGAATTAGCCGAATGGCACAAGGTGATCGGTTATGATAAAAGCAAAACCGGCATTGCAAAAGTGTTGAATGGCTTTTCATCAACCGTAAAGGCTATGTTTGTCCCTAAAAAATACATAAAGGGCGATCGAACATTTACTGCCTTGATTCAGCTTCTTCTGAAATCCTGTTTTCAAGTTCTACGCTGTATTTGTTCTATTCTCATGCTCTTGCTTATTGCTACTATACCTCTTTCTTTTACATTGTCCTTAATTCCGAGATTGAACTGATCTCAAATTGTATTTTGCGTGCTAATGTCTATCCTTATGTTAATGATTTCAAGACTCTTCAGGATTGCAAGTATTGAAGCTGAGAAAATGGAGGACAGAAACAATCTGTACGGCTTGTTTGCTTCCATTGCCTCTATTATTTCAATTGTTATTGCAGTTATCGCTATCGTAAAGGGGAAATAACCATGCCTTACTTCAACATTGTTGCCGCGACCACAGAAAATACAGTGGTCACCGAATACAAACCCGCAGAGGTTCGCGCTGATGCCTATCAGAGCGAAGCTGCGCTGGAAGCGGAGTTTATCCGCCTTCTGACACAGCAGGGCTATGAGGACAAGCCGATTCATTGCGAGGCGGAGATGATCTCCAACCTGCGCACACAGCTGGAAACGCTGAACAACTACCGCTTTTCCGACAGCGAATGGGAGCGGTTCTTTTCCGAGTGCATTGCCAATGCCAACGACGGCATTGCGGAAAAGACCCGCAAAATGCAGGAGGACAATGTGCAGGTTCTGCGGCGCGATGACGGAAGTACGAAAAATATCACGCTGATTGACAAAAAGAACATTCACAACAACCGTTTGCAGGTCACCAATCAATACATAGTCACCAAAGATGACGGCGCAAAGCACGACAACCGCTATGACGTGACTGTGCTCGTCAACGGGTTTCCGCTCGTCCACATCGAGCTGAAGCGCCGCGGCGTTTCCATCCGCGAGGCGTTCAATCAGATCGACCGCTATCAGCGCGATTCCTTCTATGCCGGTTCGGGGCTGTTTGAGTATGTGCAGATTTTTGTCATCTCCAACGGCACGAACACGAAATACTATTCCAACAGCACGCGTTTTAACGCCGTCAGAGATGCCCGCGCCGCCTCCGGCAAGAAGGGAAAAACAAGCAATAGCTTTGAATTTACTTCCTATTGGGCGGATGCGAACAATCGCATCATTCCCGACCTCATCGACTTTGCCAAGACCTTTTTCGCCCGTCATACGATTCTCAACATCCTGACGCGCTATTGCGTTTTCACCTCCGAAAATCTGCTTCTCGTCATGCGCCCGTATCAGATTACGGCAACCGAGCGGATTCTCAACCGCATCGAAATTGCAAACAATTATAAGAAGTTCGGCAGCATCGCAGGCGGCGGCTACATCTGGCACACCACAGGAAGCGGCAAAACGCTGACCTCTTTCAAGACCGCACGGCTTGCCTCGGCACTGCCTTATATAGACAAGGTTCTGTTTGTCGTGGATCGCAAAGACCTCGACTATCAGACCATGAAGGAATACGACCGTTTTGAAAAGGGGGCGGCAAACTCCAACACCAGCACGGCGATCCTCAAAAAACAGCTTGAGGACGAGAACTGCCATATCATCATTACGACCATTCAGAAGCTGGCAACCTTTATCAAGAAAAATCCCGGTCATGCGGTCTATCAAAAGCACGTTGTCATCATCTTTGACGAATGCCATCGCTCCCAGTTCGGCGATATGCACACGGCGATTGTGAAGAATTTCCGCAAGTACCATCTGTTCGGCTTTACCGGAACGCCGATTTTCTCGGTCAACGCACAAAAGGTGCACACCTCGCAGTTTTTCACGACCGAGCAGACCTTTGGCGACCAACTGCACACCTACACCATTGTGGACGCGATCAACGATCACAATGTCCTGCCGTTCCGCGTGGATTATGTCAAAACAATGGACGTTGACGAGCAGATGATGGATGAAGATGTTTACGACATCGACCGCGAGCGGGCATATATGGCGCCCAAGCGGATTGAGCTTGTGACCAAGTATATCCTTGACCACTTCGACCAAAAGACCTACCGCGGCGACAAGACCTACATTTACAACACGCTGACCAATATTTCCGAGGTGGCGTCAGCCGCTCGCGGGGCTGTAGAGGAGATCAAGCAAAAGCAACGGCTTTCGGGCTTCAATTCCATGCTGGCGGTCGATTCCGTGCCGATGGCAAAGCTTTATTATAACGAATTCAAGCGACAGATGTCCGCCGACCCGACCAAAAAGCTGCGCATTGCCACCATTTTCAGCTATACCACCAATGAAGCCGACCCCGACAGCGACCTTTTGGACGAGGAAAACTCGAAGGACACCTCCGCGCTTGACGCGAGCAGCCGCGATTTTCTCGAAAGCGCCATCCGCGACTATAACGAGTTGTTCCACACCAACTATTCCACCGACGGCGACGGATTTCAGAGTTATTACAAAGACGTTTCCCTACGTATGAAGAACAAGGAACTTGACCTTCTGATTGTAGTCAATATGTTCCTGACCGGTTTTGACGCAACCACGCTCAACACGCTTTGGGTTGACAAAAATCTGCGGATGCACGGGCTGATTCAGTCATTCAGCCGTACCAACCGAATTCTGAACAGTATTAAAACTTTCGGCAACATCGTCTGCTTCCGCAATCTGCAAAAGCGGGTGGATTCCGCTATTTCGCTGTTCGGCGACAAAAATGCGGGCGGCATTGTTCTGATGCGCAAGTTTGACGACTATTATCACGGCTATATCGATGCGGCGCATCAGTCTCACCCCGGCTATGTGGACATGATAACGGAGTTGGAAACCGAATTTCCGCTTTCCGAGCCGCGTGTAGAGGGTGAACAGAATCAGAAGCATTTTATCGCGCTGTTTGGGGCAATCCTTCGGATGCGCAATCTGCTTTCGTCTTTCGATGAGTTTGCTGGGAAAAATCTGCTGTCCGAGCGCGACTTGCAGGATTATCTCGGACGGTATCAGGATCTGCGCGACGAATGGCGCGAGCGGCGGCGTGACGGGCAGAAAGAGGACATCACCGACGACGTGGTGTTTGAAGTCGAGCTGATCCGTCAGATTGAGATCAATATTGATTACATTCTTTTGCTTGTCAAGAAGTATCATGACACGCACGGGACAGACAAAGAGATTCTGATCACGATTCAAAAAGCCGTTGATGCCAGCCCCGAGCTGCGCAGTAAAAAGGCATTGATTGAGACCTTCATTTCCGGCATCAACGACGTGGAAGATGTGCTGACCGAATGGCACGGCTATGTGGCGCAGGAAAAGGAAAAAGAGCTGTTCGCCATCATTGCCGACGAAAAGCTGAACGAGAGCGAGACGCGCAAATTTATTGATAACGCCTTCCGCGACGGGGAGATCAAGACGACCGGCACCGATATTGATAAACTGATGCCGCCCACATCCCGCTTCGGCGGCGGAAACCGCGCAGAGAAAAAGCGCGGGATCATAGAAAAACTGAAGGGCTTCTTTGAACGGTTCTTTGGAATTTGACAATGACCTTTAGGAGGATTGTATGAAAGTTTCAAAGATTCGTCTCATAGCCGGTTTTCGATTGCTCAAATTCTTTTTTCGCCCACAATATCTTTATCTCGGTGTATGACTTTCTCGAAAGCGTGGAAACAACCCTTGGAAAAAGAAAAATCAGGCTTCGCGCAGGCACTGCGCGAAGCCGTTTATTTTTGGAAAATACCGCGTTCATCGCGCGGTTTTCGGGAACGAAAAAAAATCACTTTGCGACGCAAAGTGATTTTGGTCGGAGTGACAGGGCTCGAACCTGCGGCCTCAACATCCCAAACGAACCTATAAGGGCAATTTCCGCTAAAAATAACTTTTTCCGCCCCTTTCCGCTCGGAAAGCCGCACTCTTCGGCACTCTTATCTCCACTGTTTCCGAGTGCTCCGAAACGGTAGGTGGTCTGTTATGTGGTCAACAGCAATTTCCACGGAATAATATGAGCTACACGCCTCTCGCATTTACGCGAGGGGCGATTGCTTTTTATACGGTTATTATAACTCTGAACAACCCCTGATTCAAATCAAAATTTGCACCGCAGTAGACAAAGATAAGGGGATTACGGAAAAGTAAGGAGGAAATAGAAAACTTGCAACAAAAAGTTGATAAATACTGAAATCGCAGTATTTCTATGCCGAAAACTGTTGATATTTGGCACACAGTGTGGTATAATGTGGATTAGTGATACAATGCACTGACTATAACTACTTACGAGGTGTAATACAATGGCCGCAAGCTATAAAAAATTATTCAAGCTTTTAATCGACCGTGATATGAAAAAGAAAGAACTTGCCGAAAAAGCCGGCATCAGCATCGCAACAATCACTAAGATGGGTAAAGACGGCGCCGTTGTCAGCAGTGAGGTTCTTGTAAAGATATGCTCAGCCCTTGGTTGCACTATGGATGATATAGTGGAGATAATTGAAAAATAAAAGAAAGGTATTTTATAATATGTTACATGATGGGCTGTATGAGCAAATTATCAATAAGGGATTAGAAACAGAGCTATCCGTTACGGACAAGCTTTCTACTACTGCGCCCATTGATAGTGCTGAGGCGTCCAAAGTGCTGGCAAAATATATTGCCGAAGTTGTAGAAAAAGGGCTTGATAATGTTGCTGACAATGGCGGTGACGTTAGCTCACAAGTAGCGCTTGCAAACCGTATTATTTCTACGATTATTACCGAAACAAAAGAAAACGAACTTGATGAAATGACGGTTGCAGAGCGGGCCGAGCAGCTACTCGCACTCTTTGACAAAAAGAACAGCATTTTATCCCTCGATGAAAAGGCAGCGATTATTCGTCCTGAAACATCTATTGCGCAAAGCTCGCTATTTACTGGTGCAATCCACGAGCCGCAGATGTTTACCGAGCTCAAGAAGGAAATTATATCCTGTAACCGTATTGATATGCTGGTATCCTTCATTAAATGGAGCGGACTGCGCTTAATAATGGATGAGCTTACAACCTTTACACAAAACGGCGGTGAACTCCGCATTATTACAACCTCTTATATGGGAGCGACCGATGTAAAGGCAATCGAAGAACTCCGCAAACTTCCTAACACAAAAATCAAGGTGAGTTATGACACCAAACGCACCCGACTTCATGCGAAAACTTATGTTTTCTATCGGGATACCGGTTTTACTACGGCGTATGTTGGTTCGTCGAATCTATCTAATGCTGCCATTTCCAGCGGCCTTGAATGGAACGTAAAGGTTACAAAGAAGGACCTGCCGGAAACGATTGACAAAATTGAAGCCACCTTTGAAAGCTATTGGAATTCCAATGAATTTGAATATTACAACGAGGATCAAAAGGAGCGTTTAGCACGTGCACTAAAGTCCGAAAAATACTTTGACAGTAATAATGCCGAAGTGTATACAATGGATATCACTCCATATTCCTATCAGCAAGAAATTCTTGATAAGCTGGAAGCAGAACGCAAGGTTCGTGGCTATCACAGAAACCTTGTTGTTGCCGCCACAGGTACCGGAAAGACGGTGATTTCTGCGCTTGATTACAAGCGTTTCCGCAAGCAAAACCCGGATAAGCCTTGCCGACTTTTGTTCGTGGCTCATCGTGAAGAAATTCTGAAACAAAGTATGTACACCTTTCGCGCAGTACTGAAAGATGCAAACTTTGGGGAGATGTTTGTAGGCAGCTATAAACCGGAAAGCATAGACAATCTTTTTATATCTATTCAAACTTTCAACTCGCAGAGCTTTACCGAAAAAACAACGTCAGATTTTTATGATTATATTATTGTGGACGAGTTCCACCATGCTGCCGCACCTACATATCAAAAGCTCTTATCCTATTATAATCCGCAGATTCTTCTCGGTTTGACGGCAACGCCCGAGCGTATGGACGGAAAGAGCATTTTGCCGTATTTCAATAATCGTATTGCTGCCGAAATTCGTCTGTCCGAAGCTATTGACCGTAAACTTCTTTGCCCATTTCAATATTTTGGTGTGACCGATACTGTCGATCTTGATAATTTGAAATGGGCAGCCGGCGGCTATGATAAAGGGGAGCTTTCGCGCATCTACACACTGAGTGGCGTGATGGCAAATCGCCGTGCTGATTTGGTGGTTTCTTCGCTGCTGAAATACGTGACCGATATTGATGACGTAAAAGGACTTGGGTTTTGCGTATCCATTGAACATGCCAAGTTTATGTCGAACTACTTTAATGGTCGTGGGATCCCGTCCATGTTTCTGACCGGACATTCCCCGGATGAGGAAAGAAAAAAAGCAAAAGAAAGACTTATGAAGGGAGATGTCCGATTTGTTTTCGTTGTGGATATCTATAACGAAGGTGTAGATATCCCTGAAGTGAATACAGTTTTATTCCTGCGCCCAACCGAATCTTTAACCGTGTTTTTGCAGCAGCTTGGGCGAGGCCTGCGTTTGTCTGAGGGCAAAGAATGTCTGATGGTGCTTGATTTTATTGGACAGGCAAATAAGAAGTACAATTTTGAAGACAAGTTTGCATCACTTCTTTCCAATACAATGCGAGGCGTAACACGCGAAATCAAAGACGGATTTGTTTCACTGCCAAAAGGATGTTATATCCAACTGGAAAAGAAAGCGGCCAGGTATATTCTTGATAATATTCGCGCTTCCTATGGCAACAGTGCCGGTCTTGTATCGCGTATTGCAACTTTTGAAGAAGATACGGGATTGAAACTGACACTCGCTAACTTCTTAGATTATTATCACATTGATGCCCGTTCGGTTTATAAATTTGATTCCTTCTCACGTCTTTGCGCACGTGCCGATGTCATAGACGAGTTTGAAGAGCCTGCAGAAGAGGCGTTGTCTAAAGCACTTGGGCGTTTTGCCGCTATTGATTCGCGCCGTTGGATTTCATTTCTGATTGAAGCATTGAAGAACATTGATAATATTGATTTTCCTGCTTTGCCTGATGCAAAAAAGCGTATGATGCAGATGTTCTATATTACAATTTGGGGTAAGTATATTGAGGATTGGAATAGCCAAGAAGTTATAGATAACCTATATTCTCTTTCCGATAGTCCGGTGTTACTTTCAGAGCTTATCGCCCTTCTTGAATATAATTATAATCACATTGACTTTATAGACGAACCGGTTGATCTCGGATTTGATTGTCCGCTGGATCTGCATTGTACCTATACGCGCGATCAACTGCTTGTTGCAATGGATTTTATGAAGCCAAGCACTGTTCGCGAAGGTGTGAAATGGTTGCCCGACAAGAAAATTGATGTGTTCTTTATCACATTGAACAAGTCGGATAAAGACTACTCGCCTACAACCATGTATCAGGATTATTCCATCAATGAAACACTGTTCATTGGCAAAGTCAAAGCACGACCAATGCAGAAGGTAAAGTCGGTCAGCGGTATATCAATCATCGCAAAAACGGCAGCAAGGTTCTCTTGTTTGTGCGCGAATTTAAGAATGATGTTTACGGCAATACTGCACCGTACACTTATCTTGGTACTGCAAATTATGTTTCACATAACGGTTCAAGACCGATGAATATTACATGGAGATTAGATGCCCCCATTCCGGCAAAATACCTGAAGAAAACAAACAAATTGGTGGTTGGATAATATGGTTAAAAGTCAGTTGAATCTGACATACGCACTAAAAGATGGCATGATCACCAGCATTTCAAACGTTGAAAGCGGATTAAAATGTGGGTGTGTATGTCCAGCGTGCGATATGCCACTTGTCGCCAAGAAGGGCGAAAAGATGATGCATCACTTTGCGCATCATGCAGGGCATAACTGTGAATACGGATATGAATCTTCCCTTCATTTAGCCGCCAAAGATATTCTATCTAAAGCAAAAAAGATTGTAATACCTCCAGTATATGTTAAATTCCCGGATTCCTATAAAAAGGATGAACTAGTTTGTGAAGAAAGAGAAATAAATATTGATAGAGTTGAATTAGAAAAACGCTATAATGATATTATCCCGGACATTGTTATATATGCTGGTGGTAGACAGTTTTTTGTCGAAATATTTGTTACACACTGTATTGATGATGTAAAACTTGAAAAGCTTAAAAAAGCAAACATTTCTACCATTGAAATTGATTTAAGTAAAAAGAATGAGACAATTACTACAGAAGAACTGACAGAACTATTATTAAGCAATAGCAACGAGAAAAAATGGAAATATAATGTTATAGCTCAAAGCTATTTGCGAAAATTCCACAAGGTTTCTGATAAACGAAAGTTAGTGTCTAGAGGATTTGCGGTACACGTCGATAATTGCCCAATAAAATCTCGTGTATGGAAAGGCAAACCTTATGCAAACTTTATGGATGATTGCTTGTATTGCGAATATTGCATTTCATCAAAAAAAGATGATGAAATGCTTTGTTCAGGAAGACTTCGCATCGCATCAATAGCGGATTTTGACATTCCTGAAAATCAACGAATTAGAGAAAGCGATAAAAGATTTGACGATTTAAAAGAAAATGCGTTTATTGAAGGAATCTGTCCAAACTGTGGGGGCAAATTAGTAGAACGGCAAAGCAGATACGGAACCTTTTGGGGGTGCAGTAATTATCCTCACTGTAGATTTACAGCATCTCCGGACCCACAAACAGGAGAAATTAAAATGAAAACATAATTTTTGAACAAAATGGAGTGCTAAAAATGACTGAAGCAGTAGCGGCACTTATATGGCAGGAGGATAAATTTATGATCTGCCAACGTCCGGCGCATAAAGCCAGAGGCCTTTTGTGGGAATTCGTCGGTGGCAAAGTGGAACCAGGCGAGACAAAAGAGCAAGCGCTCATCCGCGAATGTCGGGAAGAACTTGCTGTGACGCTCTCTGTTGGAGATATGTTTATGGATGTTGTTCATGAATACCCGGATTTGACAGTGCATCTAACATTGTTCAATGCAGTTATCATTGAAGGCGTACCGCAAAAATTTGAACATAAAGATATAAAATGGATTGCACCGAGTGAAATTCCGAATTATGAATTCTGCCCGGCGGATGTAGAGATATTGAAAAAGATAATCGAGGTTTACGGAAATGGTCAAGGAACTGATACATGATCCGATATTTCTTGCGGGAAAGTCGGAACCGGCAACAAAAGATGATCTATTCGTCGCACAGGATCTGCTCGATACGCTGATTGCGCGCAAGGATAGTTGTGTCGGCATGGCAGCGAATATGAATGGTGTGAAAAAACGAATAATCGCTTTTCTCGATGAAAGTAGACGGATATCTACTTACACTGTAATGCTCAATCCGGAAATTATAAAAAAAGACAGCGTATACGATGCCGAGGAAAGTTGTCTATCTCTTCTCGGCGGCCCACGCCCTTGCAAACGCTATAAATCCATTAAGGTTAAGTATCAAAACTTGGAATTGCAGACTCGCATCAAGACCTACACGGGCTGGACGGCTCAGATCATTCAGCACGAAGTCGATCATTGTGAAGGAATTTTGATATAAATTTGACATGGAGAAGTATAGAAGAAAGTGTGAGTGATTATGAGATTCAGCAATGAATATGACAAAATTCAGGAATTGGACTGTTTTGACCCTATTTTGATTGCAGATACCGAATTGTTCGTGGATCCCTTTGCGGTTTTTGAAGAGACAGAGGGTTTCTTTTCAAATTCTTTTGAAAAAATGTTGAGATTTTTCAACCAGGCGTTTATTTTAGCTGCAAATGCAAATAGAGATTCTAAAACCATTTCGTATAAAAAACTAGAATCTATGCTTATGTTCCCTGAAATAAATGAACTGGGGCTTGGCTATTCAAATACAAATGCTGGAGCTGGAGCATCTCGTCATTTTTGCAAACAAATGATATGTGCAATATACAGGTCAATCGACCAGGGGCTAATGGGATACAAGCACTTTGAAGAAATCGGTATTTTTGAAGAAGGCATTGGATGTGATCGAATTAGTGATATCACATGTAACATATTAAAAGAAGAATTGATATTATACACACAAGAAATTTGTAAACGGTGTAAAATCCCTATGGTTTCAATTAAAATATCGCATGTAAGGTTTGATTTTGAAAATTTGCGTTGGATTAATGGAAATGTCATGCTACCTTGGAATAGGTATAAAAAACGGGCAGTATTGTTGGTTCCACAAAGATTTTTAAATGATTTGCCATCGATAAATTACGAAGATTTTGGCGATTATGTTTGGAATAATATGAATGAGACTCTTCGCAATGATTTAAATTATTCTTTAAAACAGCAGTTGGATAAGTCTGCTATTATAGAAATTGCGAGACAAAATCCGCAATGGGTTCGATTGTATGAAGAGCAAGTCGAACGAAAAGGATATGGATCGTATGATATTAAGAATGATCCAACAGGAAAATATATTTGGGCTTCTAATGTAGTACAAGAGTATATTAAAAACAACCCTCTTTCTTTCGTTGATAGTGAAGGTTTTGCCAAGTGTATCCAGGATATATGTTTGTCTTTTAAGAGTTACATAGAAAATGAAAAGGGATATGAACTTTTATGGAATGAGGGTGATAAACCCAAACCGGAATCTGCTGTGCAAAGATTGCTTTTTGGAGTGATGAAAGGCTATTGTTTATTCCTGGACATTGATATCTCGAAAGAAAGTAATGCAGGGAGTGGCCCGGTCGATTTTAAGTGTTCTCAGGGATATTCAAAACGTGTTTTAATAGAAACAAAACTTATAAGAAATACACGATATTGGAACGGTTTGGAGAAACAGCTGCCTCAATATATGCTTGCAGAAGGAATTGAAAAGGGCATATTTATGTTAGTAACATATACAGCAGAGGAGTTAAATAAAGCATCTGAGTTTAAAAGAAAAATCAAGCAACTAAATATTCCGTACGATATAGAAACGATGATCGTTGATGCATCTTACGGCAAGTTGAGTGCATCGAAACTATAATTATTTTGATTAAAGGAGTTTAATAATGTCCAATATAATTGCAGTTGTGTGGGATTTTGATAAAACATTAATTGGGAATTATATGCAAGATCCAATTTTCAAAAAATACGGAGTTGACGGAAATACTTTTTGGAAAGAAGTAAACGCTTTACCAGAAAAGTATTGGATAGAACAAGGAGTTAGAGTTAATCGAGATACCATTTATTTAAATCATTTTATAAATTATGTTAAAAACGGCAAATTCCCTGGCCTCAACAATAAAATGTTGACGGAGTTGGGTGCAGAACTGCGATTCTACAACGGATTACCAGCCCTCATGGAAGTTACTAAGAATATGATTGCTGAGGATTCTAAATACACAGAATATGATATTAGGGTTGAACATTACATAGTTAGCACTGGATTCACAGCTATGATTAGGGGTTCTGCAGTAGCACCGTATGTTTCCGGAATATGGGGTTGTGAATTAATTGAAGCTCCTAATGAAGAAGGAGAAATAGTTATCAGCGAAATAGGTTATACGATTGATAACACGACCAAAACAAGAGCTTTATTTGAAATAAACAAAGGTGTTGGTGTCCTTGACAATGTTGATGTGAATACTAAACTCCCGGAGGAAATGCGAAGAGTTAGATTTGAAAATATGATATATATTGCTGACGGCCCTAGCGACGTCCCTGCGTTTTCCACACTAAATAAAAGCGGTGGTGCAACATTTGCAATATATCCTCATAATGATGAAAAAGCTTTCAAGCAAGTTGAACAGTTGAGAAAAGATGGTCGTATAAATATGTATGCAGAAGCTGATTATGCTGAAGGAACTACTGCATATATGTGGATAACAGGTAAGATAAGAGAATTCGCTGACAGAATTCGAGAAAAAGAACGTAGCAAATTGCAAAGTTCTATATCAGAAACACCTAGACACTTGGCAGACTGAGGTGGTGAAATATATCGCTGGATAAATTGATTTGGAGGCCGTTTTCTGGGGTCGACATAACTGATAACTTTTTTGATTCCTTAAGATCTGATTATGGAAACGAAAAATTTGATAATTGGTTTTTAGGTAAAGCAGAAAAAGGTGAGCAAGCGTTAACGCTAATAGAGAATGAGAAAGTATACGCATTTCTATATCTTAAATTGGAAAATGAACCTATTAATTTGATTGAAAGAATTTTACCGGCAAAACCGAGACTTAAAATCGGAACTTTGAAATTAGACGATAGCATTAGCCAACAGCGCTTAGGAGAAGGAATTATAGGTGTTGCTCTGTGGAAATGGCAAGAATCTAAACGTGATACTATTTATGTTACTGTTTTTGAAAAACATGAGAAGTTGATTGGATTGTTGTTAAAGTTTGGATTTGAAAAAGCCGGTACAAAAGTAAATGGAGAAATTGTTTTAGCAAGGAGTCGCAAAAAAATCGATTATTCTAATGCATATAGTTCTTTCCCATTTGTTTCGCCATACACAACCAAAGGGGGCATAATTCCAATAAATGACGCGTTTCACGACCGATTATTTCCATATTCTGAGACCTATTATCGTTCTCAAGAAATTGAAGAAGTAACAGCTGGAAACGGTGTCACAAAGGTATATATCGGTTGCCCATATACGGTGACCCATTATGCTGTCGGCGATGTTGTAGGAATATATCGCAAATATACCGGCGATGCATCAAAAGGAAACCGATCGGCAATAACATCCTTTTGCACAATTACAAAAATAACAACAGTAAAAGACAATGGAAGGATTATGATGGGAGAAGAACAATATCTTCGTGAAGCCGGGAATAAGACGGTTTTTACGCAGAAAGAACTTCTTACTATATATCGTAATAACAAAAATGTAGTAATGATTGAAATGCTTTATAACGGATTTTTCCCAAAGGGCAGAAATGTTACATATTGGCAATTAAAAAATAATGGACTCTTTGAAGATCATCCCTACAATATTTGTTATTCGATTGATCAAGTTAAAAAGATTTTAGAATTAGGCGGTTCAGATGTCAAAAATATTATTATCAATTAAACCGGAATTTGCAGATAAGATTATGTCCGGCAAGAAAAAATTTGAATATAGAACCCATGTTCCTTCAAGACCAATCAATTCAATTGTTATTTATTCTACCTTCCCCGTGGGAAAAATAATTTGTGAGGTGGAAGTGATTGATACTATTTCAGGTGCGCCTTCTTCTTTGTGGGAAGAGACGAAAGTGGAATCAGGCATTTCAAGAGCGAAGTACAGAAAATATTTTAAGGGCAGAAAAAGAGCGTATGCATTTAAATTAGGACAGGTGAAAAAGTTTGAATATGAGACTTGTCTTGAAGATTATGGAATAACTCAAGCCCCGCAGTCATTTGTTTATTTAAGTGAATAAACCCCTGGACTTCCGCACCGAACTGTGGTACTGTTGTGTACTGCAAAGGAGGTGCGGATATGGCACAGATGAGGTTAGAAGAATTGTACCGCGGAGAAAGTGCGGGAGAAAAGTACGGTATCTTGGGAGAAGTTATGAAAGACTTCTTCGAAAATGGGCGTCTGTCGGAATACGACGAGCGGACATGGCTTGATATGCTGCTGTAAAACACGCGCTGATTGCAGCAGAGAAAATGAAAAGTGAGGGCGACACGGTGTCGGGTATGACCGATAGCGTGCCGCCCTCTTCCTATGTGAGGTGGAATGAAAATGACAACGCTTGAAGATCTGTACTACGGCAATATCGTTCCGCACGAACACAGTTTTAAGCGCGGGAGTGCTTACAGTGATGTGTTGAGCTATGTTATTCGGCATCAGGATAGTTTGATACCGACGCTTACGGCTCAGCAAAAAGAAACCTTTGAAAAGCTCAAAGACTGCGAGGCGGAACTGCACGGTATGAATGAGCGCGAAGCGTTTATCAGCGGCTTTAAGCTCGCGGCGAGAATCATGACCGAAGTGTTGTACGAGCCGTCAGAGGATTGAATAAGCAGAAACAAGGCCGAGCCGATTTCGCGGTTTGGCCTTGCGATTTTCAGTTCGACACAGCACGGTTAAAATCTGCACCGCAGAAAACAAAGAAAATAGTATTCCCGCAAAAGCGCCGGAATATACACTGTTGGCGCAAAAAACTTGACAGAATTTCCCCGGTATGTTATACTGTAAGTAAAGAAAGCAACTGACAATTGAATACACATATTTTTATTTTGAGTTTCAGACTCGCACTTACATAATCACCGATGCTACTACGCATCGGGATTGAGTGCGGGTCTTTTTGTTTTGCAAAACAGCAGTCCTCTACATAACACGGCGAAAAACCGTGTGAATTTAACAGGAGGAAAAACCAATGAAAGAATCTGTTTACACCGCTTATGAGGATCTGCCGTTGTTCCTTAATGCTGAAACGATAGCCAAGCTCCTCGGTATCTCCATCTCAAGTAGCTACGAGCTGATGCACGAGAAAGGGTTTCCGTCGTTGCGTATCGGCTCACGGCTCATCGTACCGAAAGAAAAATTCCGCGTATGGGTCGAAGAAAAGACGGGAGGCAGCATTTGAAATTCACCCGATATCCAAAGCGTGATGCGATCCGGGATTATTTCCCTCTGCCGAATGATATTTTCAGCTTAGGTCTCAGCACCGGTGAGATTGCTGTCTATGCATATCTGCTCCGCTGCGAAAACCGAAAAACCTTTCAGTGCCATCCGAGTTACAAGACGATTGGCAAGGCGGTCAGCATGAGCAAAAATACCGTCAGGAAATATGTGGACAGCCTGATTGAAAAGCGATTGATTACTGCCGAACCGACCTCCGTCATCACCCAAAAAGGAGAAAAGCGCAACGGAAATTTGCGCTATACAATCCGCCCGATTGCGGAAGCATTAGAGCAGTATTACGAGCAACAGCTGATACGGCTGCACGAAGAAAATCGGCGTCAGGCAGCCTTGAAAAAACTCGCCGAATTTGACCGCAAACACGGGAAATCGGCGGTTTAAGGGCAGTTTTACGGCTCGTCCGAAAATAAGCAGGAGAAAGCGAGGGGTTGCCTTGCTTTCCCCTCGCAGGACACAGCGGACGGCAACGCCGACCGCACAAGGCTTTGTATGGCTTTTAAGAACGGTTATAAAAACTTCAATTTCGGGGTTGCGGCGATAAAAACCTCGCTTATTTAGGGGTTGCGAATTTTACCGCAAATTTAGCTGGATATTCCGCCATGTATGTGGTATTGTGTGTTCGGCTGGCGAGAGCCGTGTGCGACACGCCTGACAAAAGTGAATTTTCCGTTAGGCTTTGGCTTGTCGCTTGCAATACCAAAAGTATTACCGCGCTCCTCGCCTTTGCCGAAACAAAAAAATTCTCAATTTGGCAGGTCGTAGAGTTTTCGGTGTCGAATTTTTCTGTTCAGTGAAGTGCACAGGGCGAAGCAAGGCTGGTGCCTTGCAAGAGCAAGCACAAAACTGTGCGGGAAAAGGCACAACGAAAACCGTATCGAACACGGCTCTTGCCAGCCCTGCAAGGAAGTGATACTATGGCAAAACGAAGACCGTCGGGAGACGGTATGGTGCGCAAGCGCGAAGACGGAAGATGGGAAGGCCGCATCGTTGTCGGTCACAAAAAGAACGGCGATCCGATTCACCGCTATGTGCTTGCCCGAACACAAAAGGAGTTAATCGTAAAGCTCCACGACTGCATCGAGATGTACCGCGATGCCGACCTCACCGAGGATTCGAATATGACGCTCGGGGAATGGCTCGACCGATGGATCAATGAATATATGATCTTCACGATTCGTGAAAGCACGCTTGATTCATACAAAGCGATGATTAAAAATCAAATCAAACCGTATCTCGGCGACAGACCTTTGTCGGTGCTGACCACGCAGGAACTTCAAAAATTCTATAACAGCGTCAAAAAGAAAGGTCGGGTGAAACCTGACAGGCTACACGGTACAGAGCTTGCCGACAGTATGGTGCGCGGTATTCATATGATGCTGCACGAAGCGCTGGATATGGCGGTGCGCCTACGGCTGATTGTTAAAAATCCAACGGTCGGCACAACGATTCCCAAAAACAATTATCCGCCGAAGCAGATACTCAATGACGAACAGCTTGAGCGATTCATGCAGCGCATCCGACAGGATGAGCGGTGGTACGATTTCTTCTACACCGAGCTGACCACAGGACTGCGGCGGGGTGAAATCTGCGGACTGAAGTGGGAGGACTTCGATGCGGAAAACGGAAAGCTGAAAGTGAGGCGCTCGGTTGCTAAAAGGAAAGGCGGCGGATTGAATATCGGCGAAACCAAAACCGAGACGGGAACGCGCACGATTGTCCTGCCGCCGAGCACTGCGGAACTTCTGCGGAAGCGAAAAGAAACGGCAGTCAGCGAATGGATATTCCCGAATATCTATGAGCCCGAAAAACCGATGCACCCCGACTATGCTTACCACCGATTAAAAACTCTGTTAAAACAGGCGGAGCTTCCGCTGATTCGGTTCCACGATCTGCGCCACACCTTCGCCACTCACGCGCTGGCGGGCGGCGTGGATGCGAAAACCCTGTCGGGAATCCTCGGGCATACCAACGCCAGCTTTACGCTGGACACCTACACCCATGTGACCACCGATATGCAGAGAAACGCTTCCACTATCGTGGGGAGCTTTATGGATGAGATTATGCTTGAAGGAGATGATACCAATCGCTAAAAAAAGAAAAAATGGTGAGGGCGCATTACGCCTGCGTAAAGACGGTCGGCGGGAAGGAAGAATTGTTGTCGGGTACAATGAGAAAAGCCTGCCTATTACAAAATGCGTAACGGCGAAAACAAAAACAGAATGTTCCACTAAGCTCGAAGCGCTGAAAGAGCAGTACGGACGCTCTTCCGACAGAATCAAGGCGGATATGCCGTTCGGGGATTGGATCGACTTCTGGTATCAGACCTACTGCCGACACACACTCCGTATTACCACAAGAACCGACTATGAAAATCGCATTTACAATCATATCATTCCCGAAATCGGGAAAATTCCGCTGAACAGGCTGTCACAGTTGGATTTACAGCAATTCTACGCAAAGGAAAAGACAGACGGAAGAAAACTGCACGCAAAAACTTACGGAAAGGGACTTTCGGACAGAACGATAAGGGGTATACATGCCAACTGCCGCACTGCTTTACAGCGGGCGGTGCAGGAGGGCTTAATTCGCACCAATCCCGCCGTCGGCTGTAAGCTGCCACCGAAGAAAGCACGGGAGATGCAGGTGCTCACGCAAAATGAAATTATCCGATTTCTGCATCAGGCAAAGGAAGAGGGATATTATGAGCTTTTTCTGCTGGAGCTCGGCACGGGAATGCGGCGCGGTGAAATATTGGCGCTCAAATGGAGCGACCTCAACTTCGCAACAGGAGAGCTTCGCATTGAACGGCAGGTATATATCATCAAGGCAGAGGTGATTATATCGGCACCGAAAACAAAAGCCTCGATACGCACCGTTATTCTGCCACCGTCACTCTTGAAAACCCTTGCGGCGTATAAGGAAACGGTGGATTCGGAATGGATGTTTCCGTCACCGACGGATAACGGCAGACCGAGAACTCCGTCATCGGTTAGAAAACGGTTACAACTGATCTTGGAACGGGCGGGCTGTAAAAAGGTGCGCTTTCACGATTTGCGTCACACATTTGCGACCATGGCGCTGGAGCACGGTATGGATGTGAAAACTCTTTCGGCAACTATAGGTCATGTGTCATCAGCAACCACGCTGGATATTTACAGCCATATCACCGATACTATGCAAAGGCAGGCGGCGGTGCATATAGACCGCAAAATCGGCGGCACAGACGCCCAAATGCCCGAGGTAAAAAAAACACACGAGCAGAGCACGAACACGCCCGTAAACGCCCCGTGTGCGCTCACAGAGCCGCATCCCGAGCCGGTGCCGAGGAAGATACGCAAAAGCGGCACGGGATGCCTGTATCAGATCAACGACAACTTCTGGGAAGGCAGCTTCTTCCCACGCCTGCCCGGCGGCAAACGAAAGAAATTCAACGTCTACGCCGAAACCCGCGATCAGTGCGAAATCAAACTCGCAGAGATGATCGAGCGAGTCAAAGCAGAGATTGTGGAAGAGAAAGCGATGCAAAAATAAAGGAAGGGGTGTGAATATTCACACCCCTTCCTTGCTTTGAAATATTATGATTTAAAAAAATCTGTATTTTCTATGCAATAATGAATGATTCTTTCTTTGTATTCTTTCTCATTATCTTTTAATTGACTCGTAATGCTCATAATATATTCATTTTTGCACTTTTGTTTGTGCGATGCGACAAGTTGATGAATAACTGACTCTTTGAAACATTTTTTATCTAAGATTTCGAAGATTATGCAACACATTAGAGGAATGAGTGCCCATAATTTTCCTGTATTGATAATTTGGTCAGTAATAGCATAATCGAGAACAAAGGCAACGATTATGCCTATAATTGCTATAATAACAGGCAGGTTACCCAAACACCAGTTGACAAATTTTGATTTGAAACTTATTTTGTTGATATACTTTTCTGCATACGCTATAATAATGTTATTTGTTAATGTTGTGATGGTGTTCTCTTGCTCGTGTGTTACATCAGAAAGTGTTGCGATTTCTTCATCCTTGTGCATAGATTTACGAGAGGCAAGTTCTTCAAATGAAATAACGACAACGTCATCTGTTATTTCTTCTATGTCTCCTTTTGTTTTTTCTATAACTATTTTCTTCAATTTTTCAAATCGTTCGTGATCCAAATCAATCAAATTATATTTATGCTTTTCTTTAATGGTTTGGTAGGTTAATTTTATTTTTTCATAGAAGGCCGAATCGGATTGTTGATATAAATATGCTGTTTTTATTAGACTTAATGAAACAGGCTCTTTTGAAGCGGAAGTTAACCAAAGTCGACATGTTAAATCATAATCTGAAATTATAGGCATCTTATAAGGGGACCATGGTAAACTCATTGTTTCATTAGATATGCAATCAAAAGTATATTGTTTTATATCGTTCACTAATTTAAAGTTGCTTGTGACAAAAACAGGGAGTTTGTGTTTTCCGCCAAATTTAAAGAAATAGTTTCCTTTTCGTTCAATGTTAATTTGTGCGAGTGCATAAACATCGTTTTTTATGCCGCTCTTACTCCATTTTGGGTTGGCACAAGAAATATACTCAATCAAATGTTCGGAATCAATCCAGTATGTGCGGGTCGTTTGGCTATTCCAATCAATATCATTGATTTTATAAAAACCAAATTTATTTTCCAATCTTGTTTCTACGGAGTCCACTGCAATTTTGAAGTCGGCAGACGAATACGAAGACATCTTTTGGAAATAATCAATTTCAAAATTATTGACATAACCTATCTTTTCCATGTCTTGTGCTGCGAGAGATAACGCATGTTTTATCTCTTCAATGACATGACCGAAAACACAAATACGTCCCTCGTATTCTGTTGTTATCAACCTAACTAACTCTAATGCAGTTTCGGTATAATATGGTAATGAAAAACCTAATACTCTAAGAAGTATTTTAGTATCTAAATAAAACGGGGTTCCTCTGAATTTTTGAGATTTTTCTTGATTGTAATCGGAGATTTGGGTTAAACCATTTAGCACTAAAATTCCATTAAAAACTTTTGCAAAGAAATCATAATTGGCATCACTCTTATTCTCAATAAGAGAAAAAATATATTTTTTTACATACCATGTGTTAGAGATATATTTGGGGAAATTCTTTGTGTCGATTTCAATTGAATTTTCAATGATACTTTCATTGAAATCTTCGTTTAGTACTAATTTTGATAAATATTCGTATGATTCGGATTCTGACCACTCAATTTTGAATTCTGCTTTGACATATTCCTGTAATCCATGTATGAACCTATTTTCTGCGGCAGCTAATGATTCCTTTTCTTGTATAAATCTATCTACATCAAATCTTGCCTCAATCAAAAGAAATCCTTCTCCGTTGGGAAGCTTCTCGATTGCTTTTTCCTTGACGAGATATTTAACACAGCAGTCAATGACATGGTTAGGCATACTAAGTCCAAAATGCTCGGTCATGCTGGACTTAAGTTGATCATATCTTAGCTTGTTGTCGGCAGAAATATTTAAACAGTATTGAATAAGGTTGCATATTACACTAAGCGGGTTTTTCGATTCTCGAATATAAGCTAAAGCCAGTAAAGTATTACTATTAGCCATTGCAAAAAGCTCCTTCATCTTGCCCTCCAATTGTTCTGACTTTGTTCAAATATATTATTGAACAATTTTGTGAAGAACAACAGGGCTTTTATTTGTTTTATTATACTATAAATTGACATATTTTTCAATACATAAGGAGAATTATGGTAATACTGCTATTTGAATGAAGTAATTCTGACCCGCAGTAAACAAAGAAAAAGAAATTTACGGTGCGTATTGTCAAGTAAAAATCATTTTTACTTGACAATGTAAAATGGTCAAAAACTGTGGTCAAAAAATCGCGAGTTTTCTAAAAGTGGGAAGAAAACACCTAAATAGCAACAAAAATGACCTAAAGTGGAGAATGAATCTCTGCTTTATGTCATTTTGTGGTCGGAGTGGCGAGGCTCAAACTCGCGGCCTCCGCATCCCAAATGCGGCGCGCTATCAACTGCGCTACACCCCGATAGTTATTAAATTGTGGTCGTGTAAGTGGTCAAATCTGTGGTCAAACACAGTTTTGACTGCCTTTTATCATTTCCCAAACCGCCCGAAATCCGCACGGTTGAAGGGTTTTCGGCGGTTTTCGTTGTCATACGGTGAGAATACCGTCTATGCTCCCAAATGTCGCGCGCTACCAACTGCGCCACACCCCGATAAAATATTTATTTTTTTGAAAATGCAATATCGAAATAAGTTTGTAGTGAAAGTTGAGGAACTGTCTTCAATGAGATTTATTCGATATTGTTTATATTATAGCAAAATCGGCGGCAAATGTCAACTGCGGAAAGGCAACAATGTTGATTTAATCCAATTCACATATAAATATCGCATATATTTGTTTGTTATTTAACAATTTATATGATATAATAACTCTGTATGGGAATGATTTCCACGATTTCCGAAGCAAGAGATGAGGTAAAAAAGCATGAGTGAAAAAAAAGAAATAGTTGCCGCCGTATATTCGGGCGAACGCCCGTTGTTCGGGGAGCATGATCTTATCATAAAAGATACGATATTCGATGTTGGAGAATCCCCGCTCAAAGAAAGCAAAAACATTGAACTCTACGGCAGTATGTTTAAGTGGAAGTATCCGCTTTGGTATGCGGAAAACATTACGGTCGAAGATTCGACGTGGTTTGAAACGGGGCGCGCGGGAGTTTGGTATACAAACAATGTTTCCGTAAAAAACTGCGCGATAGAGGCTCCGAAAAATTTCCGCAGATGCAACGGCGTGACGCTTGAAAACGTGTCTTTTTCCAACGCGGCGGAGACGCTTTGGAACTGTGATAACGTAAATGTTGCGAACGTCACCGCAAAAGGCGATTATTTTGCGATGAACAGCAAAAATATGACGGTTGACGGCTTGACGCTTTACGGAAACTATTCGTTTGACGGGGTTGAAAACATTGTTGTCAAAAACTCCAAACTGCTTTCAAAAGACGCTTTTTGGAACAGTAAGAACGTTACGGTTTACGACTCTTTCATTTCGGGCGAATATCTCGGCTGGAATTCGGAAAATCTGACGCTCGTTAATTGCACGATCGAAAGCCTTCAAGGACTTTGTTATATTGATAACCTTGTTTTGAAAAACTGCAAATTACTGAATACGACGCTGGCTTTTGAGTATTCGACGAATATAAATGCGACGGTAAAGGGCGACATAACCAGCGTTTTCAATCCGTCGTCGGGCAGAATCGAGGCTGACCGCATAGGCGAACTTATTATTCAGAAAGACCGCATCGATCCGACAAAAACGGAAATTGTCTGTTCCGATATCGCAAAGTTTTCGGATGCTGCGGAAAACGGGTGAACGGTGATGAAATACGATTTTGATGAAATAATCGACAGAAAATGTACCGATTCGATAAAGTGGAACGTCGCTGACGGCGAGTTGCCGATGTGGGTCGCGGATATGGATTTCAAAACCGCGCCGTCGGTGCGAAAAGCGATTGAAGACCGCGCCGCGCACGGTATTTTCGGTTACGGAGACGTGACGGACGAATGGTATCGCGCTTACGGCGAATGGTGGAAAACGCGCCATTCGTTTGAGCTGCGAAAGGATTGGCTTATCTTTTGCACGGGTGTTGTTCCCGCAATATCTTCGATAGTACGCAAACTGACCACTCCCGCCGAAAAGGTCGTTATACAAACGCCTGTTTACAATATATTTTTCAACAGTATTCTGAATAACGGCAGACAGGTTTCCGAAAGTCCGCTGCGTTATGAAAACGGGGTGTATTCGTGCGATTTTGAAGCGCTCGAAGAAAAACTTTCAGACCCGCAGGCGTCGCTTATGATTCTTTGCAATCCGCACAATCCCGTCGGAAAGATTTGGCGCCGCGACGAGCTTGAACGAATAGGGAATCTTTGCAAAAAGTATAATGTTACCGTTGTATCGGACGAGATACATTGCGACCTGACAGACCCGGGAAAAGAATATATCCCGTTTGCTTCCGTAAACGAGACTTGCCGCGAAATAAGCGTGACTTGTATTGCGCCGACGAAAACCTTTAATATCGCGGGTATTCAGACGGCGGCTGTCAGCGTTCCCAACCCCGTTTTGCGACATAAGGTTTGGCGCGGGCTTAATACCGACGAAGTGGCTGAGCCGAACGCATTCGCTGTTTGTGCCGCAGTTGCTGCATTTAACGGCGGCGGGGAATGGCTCGACGAGTTGAGAAAATACCTCTTTGAAAACAAAAAGGCCGTTCGCGAATTTATTGCAAATCAAATCTCCTCATTGAAAGTCGTTCCGTCGGAAGCGACATATCTTTTGTGGATAGACTGTTCCTCTCTCGGTTGCAACTCACGCGAGTTCGCAAAGTTTCTGCGAAAAGAAACAGGGCTGTTCCTTTCAAACGGAGCGCAGTACGGCAGCGGCGGCGAAAACTTTTTGAGAATGAACGTTGCTTGCCCGAAAAGCCTTGTCCTTGACGGACTTGAAAGACTTAAACGCGGCGTTGACGCATATATGAATAAATAAAGAGGCGACTTTTTATGTGGATAGTTCTTGCGTTTCTTTCCGCGCTGTTCGCAGGACTTACATCCATACTTGCAAAGTGCGGCATACGGAGGACCGATTCGACCGTTGCAACGGCGATACGAACTGTCGTAGTTTTGATAATGGCGTTCTGTATGACGCTTATCGTCGGCTCAACCGGGCAGATAACCTCAATATCTCCGAAATCGTGGATATTCCTCGTCCTTTCGGGACTTGCGACGGGCGGTTCGTGGCTGTGCTATTTCAAAGCGTTGCAGCTCGGAGACGTCAACAAGGTTGTTCCGATAGATAAATCAAGTACGGTTTTAACGATAATTTTTGCCGCGGTTTTTCTGCGTGAACCTGTGTCATTGCTCGGCTGGCTCTGCGTTGTCGGCATCGCAGTCGGAACATATCTGATGATTGAGAAAAAAGCCCGCACAGGCGGTGCAAAGAGCCGCGCTTGGCTTGTTTACGCGGCACTTTCGGCGGTGTTTGCCGCGTTGACTTCCATTCTCGGAAAAATCGGCATCGAAAACATTGAGTCGAATCTCGGCACAACCGTTCGCACCGCTGTTGTGCTGCTTGCCGCGTGGGGTATGGTTTTGGTTACGAAAAAAGGTTCGCAACTCAAAACGATACCGAAAAAAGAACTCGTTTTTATCTGTCTTTCCGGACTTGCGACGGGTGGATCGTGGCTGTGCTACTACAAAGCGCTTAAAGACGGTCTTGCGTCGATTGTCGTTCCTATCGACAAACTCAGTATTCTTGTTACCGTCGCTTTTTCTTATATGGTTTTCCGCGAAAAACTGACGCTGAAATCCGCAATAGGGCTTCTTTTGATTGTTGCGGGAACGCTCGGTATGATTTTTGTTTGAAATTAAATATTTGAGTATTCAAAAACGCTTCCCGGCAGGGAAGCGTTTTCGTATATGCTAAGTCTTTTACTCCTCGCGGGCAAGGTCCATTGTCTCGTTAAGTTCCCGAGAGAAATTTTCCATTTCGCACGCAAGTTCTTCGAAATATGCCTGACGACCGATAAGATATTGATATTCCGAGCGTTGTATCAATTTATTCTTTCGCGTGCTTCTTGCCATAATGAGTATGACGGCAAGGCAAATTGCCGCTATGCCGCCGAGCGCAAGCGTCAGAAAGTTCATGAGTTCCGTATACGAAAACCCGGTTTTTCCGAACAGGGTTTTGCCTTCGGGAAATTCATATACAAAAGTCTGTTTGAAATTTTCAAGTTCCGCTTCCGTTTCGAATTTGTTGTATGTCAGAATGTCTGTAAATCGGAAAAGATAAACAAGCCCCGCGCAGAAAAGCATAGCGATTATCATAATTATAATCACAGCCTTATGCGAATGTGGTTTTTTTGTCGCGTTTTTTCTGTATTCGCAGTACGAGATATTGTTTTCTGCGAACTTTTGTGCCAAGAACGCATCTTCCGCTTCTTCTTCAAGTTCCTTTTTCTGTTGGTTTTCGGGTATGGACAAATCTCTTGTGTAGAAAAGCCTTGTCAGGTTTCTGTCTTGGTCATATTCGCTGTTTTCAAGTATCCAGCCGAATCGTTCCATTCTTTCTCTTTTGATTTGAACGGCTTCGGTATTTGCAGGGGATTGAAACAATACTTTTTCTTCTTTCATTTTCTTTCCCTCCTCAATTGACTCTTGTCGAATACGACTGTTCGCGTGTACCTTCTTTAATGTAACTGCAATGTTTGCAATATGTCATATAGTCGCTCATCACGGTTCCGTATTCCATGTCGTATTCGTCAACCACAACGGTTGCGTATATCGGCTTTGAAGATATTATCTGCGTGCGTCCGTCGGCATATCTGGCTACTGTTCTTTCTTCTCCGACTTTTTTTGTCTGCGTTTTGGTGACGTGTTCCATACCCTCTCTCTTTTTGCCGTATCTTGCAATGTTTTCTGTCACCACGCTGTCAAAACGTCCGCAAACCGGACAAGCCCTTCTTTGAAGTTTCGCGAGGTGGCGTGATGTTGAAAGGTAATAAAAGAATGGATAAAGCGCCGCGCATACAAGCGGTTGAACCACACCGAGTTCGTCGGTTGTCATATTGTTAAAATCCTTAATGACAAATATCCACAGCGCGACATTTATGCCGACGCCTATTAAAAGCGACACGGGAATCATAGCGATAACTCTCTTATGATACGGTTCACCTTTGTGCCCTACCTCGCCGCGGTTAGCACTCACAAATTTTTTCAGGTTTTTTTTGGACATTATGCTTGCCGCGATCAAGGTGAACAACAGATAAATCGCGATAGCAATACAGCCTTTTGTTGTGTCTTTCATCGACTTCGGAAGAGTAGTTGCGATAAAAGCCCATGCATAGCCGAGAACTGTGAACATAAGCGCAAAAACGATGATTGCTTCCGTCCATGCTTCGGTCAGTTCAAATCCGACTTTGCGTTTATAGTCGTTGACCTCCCGTTCATTCCATTGCTCGATGTTTTTCAGAAATCTGTTGGTTAAGCGGGTTTGCGAAGAAAGTTCGTTTGCCATTTTAGACCTCCTGTTTTTCTGATATAATATTTTTTGAATTAAAATGCATAGCTCCTTGAAATAATTATATCATAATTATTAAAAAAAAGCAATACATTAAAGCAATACATTTTTATTTGAATGTTTCTGAGGGTATTTCCGTTAGGTCAACGCAAACAAAAAAATCGGAACCGACCATACGGTTCCGATTTTTTATATGAAAAGGTTTTACATCTTCCATTCGGCGGAAACGCGCTGCGCGTTTGCCATGCGGCTGTAAATGCCGTCTTCTTTTTCAAGTTCTTTCGGCGAGCCTTGCTGCGCCACGGTGCCGTCCGCAAGCACAACTATCTTATCCGCACCCGCAACGGTACGCATACGGTGCGCGATAACAAGTACGGTCTTGTCTTTTATCAAGCGGGAGAGGGATTCCTGTATGAGCGTTTCGTTTTCGATATCGAGAGATGCCGTAGCTTCATCCAGCAATATTATCGGCGCATCTTTGAGAAAGGCACGCGCAATGGATATTCTCTGACGTTCGCCGCCAGAGAGTTCGCAACCGTTTTCTCCTATCTGCGAGTTCCATTTATCGGGGAGTTTTTCTGCGAATTCATCGCAATGCGCAAGTTTTGCCGCGGCCATAACTTCTTCATCCGTCGCGTTCTGTTTACCTATTCGGATATTTTCAATAACCGTGTTGTTGAAGAGGGTTACATCCTGGAACACGATTGAATAAAGTCCCATCAGCGTTTCGGGGTCGGTTTTCGAAACGTCCATACCGCCTACGGTTATTCTGCCTTTGTCTATATCCCAGAAACGTGCCGCAAGGCGGGAAACGGTCGTTTTGCCGCCGCCAGAAGGTCCGATAAGCGCCGTGACTTCTCCCTGTTTTGCGGTGAAAGAAACGTCGCGGAGTACCTGTTCGTTTTTGTTGTAAGAGAAGCCCACATGGTCAAAAACGATGTCGCAGCCGTTATTTGTCAGCGTTTCCGAACCCTCCTGTATCGGGTGTTCGAGAATTTCGTTCATTCTTTCGCATTGAATCTTTGAGGATATTATCGCCGCAAGGTTTTGCAACGACATCGTCATCGGGTCGTAAAGTCTCGAAACAAGAAGCAGGAACATAAAGAACGTCAGCACGTCGAGAGAACCGTTTGCCAAAAGAATGCCGCCTACAAGTGCCACAGTCGCTATCCCGAATTTGAGTATCATCTGCGAGGACGAAACGAAAAGCGCCGTTCCGAGTTCCGATTTTATCGCTCTTTTTTCGACCGCGTTTATCTTTTTGTCAAGTCCCGCAAGATATTCGCCATCGGCATTGTTTGAGCGCAGGTCGCGTATGGATTCGAGACACTCCTGAATGCCGTCCGCGCACGCCATTTTCGCTTTCATGGATTTTCTGCCGAGCGCGTTCTGTATCTTTGCGGAAAAGATAACGATACAGAAAGATATGGGGAGCACCCAGAGCGCGGCAAGAGCCATTCTCCAATCAAAGAAAAACAAACTGATTGCTATAATTGTTGTCGATATAAGCGAACCGACAAGTTCGGGTATCCAATGCGAAGACGCCGTTTCAAGCGTTGCGCAGTCCGCCATTATCGTGCTTGTCAGGTCTGACAAGTCTTTTTTGCCGAAGAATGAAAGGGGAATCTTTCTCAATTTTTCGGCAAGAGCTATTCTTCTGATACCGCTTTCCTTGTATGTTGCGAAGAAGTTGGATTTATATTGGAAATACGTTGTCACGAAAATGAGCGCGAGGCTGGCGAATATTCCGCAGATATAGAACGTTCTGTTTTCGTTCATTCCTCCGTTTAAGAGGTCTCTGACCATAAAGTAAAGCAACGCCACGGGAAACATCAGCACTATGTCGTAAACTGTATTCGCGACAAAGGCTTTTATCATATCGCGTGCGCCTTTTTCGGAAAGCGCGAATTTTTTACGAAGCAATTTAATCATTGCGAACACCTACTTTCCAATTTGCGGAACGGTTGTATTCGTCCCACATTTTAGCATAAAGTCCGTCGGACTTCGTTAAAGTGTCATGTGTTCCGCTTTCCGCGACTTTGCCGTTTTCGAGAACATATATTCTGTCCGCGTTCGTAACGGTTGAAAGTCTGTGCGCTATCATGATGACCGTTTTACCTTTCGACATTGCGGAAAACGCTTCCTGAACCTTTGTTTCGTTGTCGGGGTCGGCAAATGCGGTTGCCTCGTCAAGAATGAGTATCGGAGAGTTTTTCAGCATTACCCGTGCGATGGATATTCGCTGCTGTTCTCCGCCCGAAAGATAAACCCCATTTGCGCCGATAACAGTATCAACGCCGTTCGGAAGTTTTTCTGCTATATCGTCGCATTGTGCGTCATGCAGCGCCTTTAACACTTCTTCTTTTGTCGCGTTCGGCTTCGAGAGCCTTACGTTGTCAAGCACAGACATTTTAAGCAGTTTTGCGTCCTGAAAAACGAAAGAAACGGTCTCCGAAAGTTCTTTTTTCGGAATATCTCGAACATCTTCTCCGCCTATAAGTATTTGTCCTTCGGTGGTGTCCCAAAAACGTGCGATAAGGCTTGCGAGCGTTGTTTTACCTCCTCCCGAGGGACCTACGAGCGCGATATGTTCTCCCGGAGCGACCGTCAGATCTACGCCGTCTATTGCGTTTTCTGCCGCTTCCGCATATCTGAATTCTACTCCCGAGAGTTTTATTGAGTTGTCTTTCGGGTGCTTCGGTGTTTTTGTCTCTTCAAGAGGTTTCATATCCAAAACGGATTCTATTCTCTTCATCGCGTCGGCAACTATCATTTTGTTTTCACTTGAAAACATTATTTTCGTAAGCGTTACCGTGATGACGGGAGTAATGATTACATAAAACAGCAAGTCAACGAAAAAAGAAGTCGTTACGCCCGAAGATGTGAATATCATCGCCGCCGCGATAAGAACCGCAAAAACGGCATTGATTATCGTCGTATAACCCATCATCGGAAGCATCATATCTTTGGTGTAAGATATGACCCATTTTTCGTATTCGTCTATTGAGCCTTTGAATTTCTTGAAAGAAAAGACCGATTGTCCGAATGTTTTGACAACGGGTATTCCGCGCACATATTCAACCGCTTCGTTTGACATATTGTCAAGCGCGTTCTGATACTCTTCCATTTTCTTTTTCATTTTTGAACCCGTCATTGAGGACATTATCAAAAATGCCAGAACCACGGGAACAAGGCTCAAAAGCCCAAGTCTCCAATCAAAGAAAAGAAGCAATGCGATAAGCCCTATGGGCGTTGCCATGGCCCCCGCCGAGTCGGGCAGTTGGTGCGCCAGATACGTTTCTGTTGCGGCGCTTGCTTCGTTGACGGTTTTTCTCATTTTGCCGCTTCCGATACCGTCCATAAATCCGAGCGGAAGCGTTGCGATATGGTGCATTGCGTCTTTGCGTATGTTTGCCTGAACTCTGAACGCCGCAATATGCGAGCACATAAGCGCGCCGATGTAGACGAGCATGGCACTGACGGCAAAGACGACCGCCATAACACCGTTGTGAGTGAGTGTTGTCGCATTTTCGTAATTCGGAGCGACGTCAAGAACTTCTTTTATTATCTTCCAGATATAAATGAACGGGACAAGCGCCAAAAGGGCACTGATGACCGACAGCACCCACGATGCATACGTCAGCCATCTGAAATTGCCCGCATAATCCAAAAGTTTTTGCAAATCCGATTTCTTTTTCAAATCGGTTACCTCCTTTTTGTTCGGATAATTCCGAGCCTCATTGTTTTCGCTGTTATAATAGCACTTTTCGCTTGTCTTTTCCGCTCCGTTTAAACAGAGTTAGGCTCCGTTCGGACAAAAAACAAAGGCTGCAAAAAACTTACGTTCTTTACAGCCTGTTCAGGGATAGGAAAAAATGTTCAGAATGAGCGAATTGAGCCCATGGCTGATGATATTCGAACTCTCATCGGTTTTGACGGGCGTATTTTCGTCCTAACTTTCGCAAAAGCCTTGTAAATACGTCGAGTATTTACTGCGACTTCTTTGTCGTTATGACAAAAATCCGCTCCGTGAAAACTGCACGCACCCGCCACAGAGAAATTTTCGAGGAATTTTTTCTTTTTGAGGTGCAGGCGGGCTGACGCCCGCCAAGACGAAAAAAGAGAAAATAACCGAAAATAGCCTGTGTCGGGCGATAAGAGTCCGGACATCATCAGCCTTGGCGTACATAGGTACGTCGAGAGGCGAGATTCGCCCGTAGCAAAAAAGACGCTTTTTTCACTTTTTACAGAACCAAAATACAAAAATAGATATTTAAGGTCTTTTGCTTATCTTTTAGACAATTACTATTTTGTATTTTTCAGTCTTTTTTGCGGTCTGGGCATTTTTAACATCCCCCGTCGGATTCAGATATTTAATTCTTTGGTTCTTACTTGCTCCTCAACTTTTGCGATAAAGGCGGAAAGCGGCATCGAGCCGAGGTCGCCCTCTTTGCGGCTTCTCAGGCTTACGGTGTTTTCTTCCTGCTCTTTTTCGCCGACGACTATCATATACGGAATCTTTTCAAGCTGCGCTTCGCGTATCTTGTAGCCTATCTTTTCGGCGCGGTCGTCGAGTTCGGAGCGTATGCCGCGGTCGATGAGCGTTCTGTTTATTCTCGCGGCGTAATCCGCGTATTTCTCGGAAATCGGAAGCACTTTTACCTGAACGGGGGCAAGCCATGTCGGGAACGCGCCCGCATATTTTTCTATAAGCAGAGCCAGAGTTCTTTCATAGCAGCCGAGCGACGTTCTGTGAATAATGTACGGGTTTTTCTTCGTGCCGTCGCGGTCAACGTATTCCATGCCGAAGTTCTTCGAAAGCATCTGGTCTATCTGAATGGTTATCAGCGTGTCCTCTTTGCCGTGAACGTTCTTTATCTGAATATCGAGTTTCGGACCGTAGAAAGCCGCTTCGCCGACACCCACTTTGTAGGGGATTTCAAGGTGGTCGAGAATCTTTTTCATTATTCCCTGCGCCTCGTCCCATTGTTCGGGTGTGCCGATATACTTCTTTCTGTCTGCGGGGTCCCATTGCGAGAAGCGGTAACTTACGTCCTCGTAAAGTCCGAGCGTTTTGAGCATATATATCGCAAGTTCGAGACAGTGACGGAACTCCCCTTCAAGTTGGTCGGGAGTACACATCAGGTGTCCCTCGGAAATGGTGAACTGACGCACGCGGATAAGCCCGTGCATTTCGCCGCTGTCCTCGTTGCGGAAAAGCGTCGAGGTCTCGTTGTAGCGAAGCGGCAGGTCGCGGTAAGAGCGTGCCTTGTTCAAATATGCCTGATATTGGAACGGGCAGGTCATCGGACGCAGAGCGTATACCTCTTCCGTGTCGGATTTTGCGGGGTCGCCCATAACGAACATTCCGTCCAGATAGTGATCCCAATGCCCCGAAATCTTGTAAAGGTCGGATTTTGCCATAAGCGGGGTCTTGGTAAGCAGCCAGCCGCGGCGCTGTTCCTCATCCTCGACAAAGCGTTGAAGAAGCTGGATTATTCTTGCGCCGTTCGGAAGCATAACGGGCAGTCCCTGTCCGATAACGTCAACGGTGGTGAATATGCCGAGTTCTCTGCCGAGTTTGTTGTGGTCGCGTTTTTTTGCCTCTTCAAGGCGTGCGAGATGTTCCTCAAGTTCGGACGCTTTCGGGAAAGAAACGCCGTAAATGCGTTGAAGCATCTTATTCTTTGCGTCGCCGCGCCAATACGCGCCCGTGCAGTTGGTCAGTTTTATCGCCTTTATCTTTTTCAGGTCGTAAAGGTGCGGACCCGCGCAAAGATCGACAAAATCGCCCTGTCTGTAAAAGCTTATCTCTTCGCCCTGCGGCAATTCGTTTATAAGTTCCTGCTTATAAGGCTCGTCCGCTTCGAGTTTCAATGCTTCGTCCTTGGGCAGTGTAAAGCGTTCGAGGGTATAGCCCTCTTTGATTATCTTTTTCATCTCCGCCTCGATGTCCGAAAGAATTTCGGGCGTGAACGAAGTCTGTGAATCGAAATCGTAATAAAAACCGTTGTCAACGGCGGGACCTATCGTCAGTTTTGCCGACGGGTAAAGTCTTTTTACCGCCTGTGCGAGAACGTGGGACGTGGTGTGCCAAAACGTTTTTTTGCCCTCTTCGTCCGCAAAGGTGTAAAGTGTCAGCGTGTCGCCGTCCGAAAGTTTTGCCGTCAGATCGCATACTTTGCCGTTAATGCCGCAGCAAAGCGCGCTGCGGGCAAGCCCCGCGGAGATCTGCATGGCGCAGTCGTAAGCGGTAGCGCCGTCCGCAACTTCGAGCGCGGAGCCGTCTTTGAGGATTATTTTCATATTTCTTACCTCTTTTATATATGAATGTTTTTTTTACGTTAAACAGGGTCGGCACACAAAGCGCCGCCTTTTCGGTCAACGGCAAACGGGTAAAAGTTTGAATGGAACTTTTCCGTTTCCGTTAATATTCGAACGATACTTCCTTGCCCTCGGAAAGTGCCTGAGCATCTTTGAGAATGCGGTCGAGCAGCGCCGAAGAGACATAAAAGTGTCCCGTGCCGTTGACGCGGCAGAAGTAGTAAAGACCGTCGTTGCCGAGCGGAACAAATTCGACTTTGGAATCGTTGCCGTTCTTGCCGTAACAGGTCACGGTAACAGCCGCTTTGCCGCCGGGGTCGGCCGCAAGCCCGAGATTGGAAACCGAAATAATTTCCCTGTACAGGTTCTGCATATATTTGGCTGTCAGTTCTTTGCCGTTATAGTAGCCGTGATACGTCACGCTTCCGTCATCACCTATATCCGTGGAGACGTCAAATTTGAACGTCCTGCCGCCGCCCTTTACTTCAAAAGCGGAGAGGTCGTTCAGATAGCGGATAAAAACAAGGCTTTGGCAGAATTTGTCCGGTGTGTAATCGACAAACCCGAAGTATTCGTCCGAAACGGCGTAAATAACGTTCGTATCGTCATACATCAGATAAAGTTTTCCGTTTTCCTTGCCGCCGATAAGATATGTTGAATAAAGCGTTATTTTTTTGCTCTCCGTTGCGGTCGGGTCGTAATACGGGTTAGTCACGCCGTCAACGGTCTTTTGCGAAACGTCTACTTCAAAGCCGATACGCACAACGGGTGACGAAGACGTAAATCCGTATTTTTTCAGATCTTCCGCCGTCGGAGCAACGTTCACAACACCGTCCGCCGAAAGCGAAGCCACGCTCCGAGCCGCGCCGCGCACATTGGACGTGTTCGCTCCGAACAGGAACGGAGATGTCATGACCATGGAATCCGCATAAAGATTCGCGCTGTTTTCCTTGTCCGTCGCCTGACGGAACTCGTAATTTTTGCTCTTGTCGTTGTAATCTATCGAAAGGCTGATAAAATCCGCTTCTTCATAGGGTTTGGAAACGGTTAGGTCGAAAAATCCGCTTTGCGGCTTCATCACACGTTCCGCAAAATACGTATTCACGCACCACACGGTGGTTTCGCCGTCGATAAGAAAATAATATGCGCCGCCGTCGGGCGTTTTGTCGCCTATCAGGAACACATCGGTAAAGCCGCGTGTGGAATTGACGGAAAGCGTCACGGCAGGGGTGTCAAGCCCGTAAACGGAAAAGTCTTTGACGTCCGCTTCTATCAGATTTTCGGAATATATTATCTGAACGCTTGTGAAAAGGTTGGAGACGGTCTCCGAAAGCAGCGGCACGCTCTCCGCGCCTTTCATCGTCACTTTGCCGTCCGAGGAACGGACGAGTTCATACTCACCCGTCGAGTTTTTTATTGTCACGGACGCTATCTGACGCGCGTTTATGGTGTAAATCTCATCAAGTTCACGCGCATAGGTGGGCGTCACGTCGCCGTTTTGCGTTACGTCCGTATCGCCCTTTTTCGGAAGAAGCTGCACAAGCAGAACCGCCACGACAAGAACGATAACACCAATACCGCACGCGCCTATGCAGATAAGTCTTTTTTTTGTGTTCATCACAGGTATTTCCTCTTGCGCCAAGTCACAACGCATACGACCGCACAGCAGGCGGGAACGAGTGCGATGCAGATTATCGCCACGATATAAGTCGTTCTGTCGCTGTCAAACTCGAGCGCGCCCGTCGCAAGGCTCGAAGAGAGAATTCGAACCACGCTGTCGTCGTGTGAAAGATATGAGAATATGCCGAGCGTATATTCGCCCGATGCGGGAGTGTAACCCGCCGCGTTTGAGATGTAATAGGTGTTAAGCAGCGAGGTCGTGCCGAAGCAGACAACGGAGGACATTGTTATTTTTTCTTCCGTTTCAAGCGTTTCGGAGCGGCGGACATAGCCCATAGCACCTATCGTGTGCGGGCCCGATGTGTCGCCGTCCCGCTTTGTTATCGAAGCAAAATTATCCGAACCGACTTCGAGTTTGCCCTGCGTGTAATCCCTGCCGAACGAATCTTTGCCGAACGTGGAAAGCAGCGGCGTGGTCGAAATCGTGCTTTTGTTTTCAAACTCAATGTTGAGTGCGCGGGTCTTGCCGAGCGTCGTTTTCAGATACGTTCCGTCGTCCGCAAGCGTTCCCGCAATGCCCCTTGCCGCCACGCTCGTGCCGTAACCGAGTTTCAGGAACGGCTCGTAAACGTCAGCAACGGTGCTTGAATTTGCGGGGTCGAAAACGGTCTGCGTCGTAAATGTTATGCCCCATTCCTCGGAAAGGAATTTTTCGAGAAGCGGGTTTTCGGGAGCGGAATTGTCCATAAACACCGCAAGGTTTCTGTCGTATGCGCCGTTGTGATAAAGATAATCGCGCAGCGCCGATATATCCGAGGTGGAATATGTCGTTTTCGGGTTTGCGATAACAAGTATTTCAACGTCTTCCGCAAGTGTCGCGGACGAAAGATCGACCGAAAGTTTGACTTCGTAGCCGTTCAGTTTGAGAAGTTCCTCAAAGTACGGAAAATCTTCTTCGCCGTGTCCCTTGACTATGCCGATCTTTTTGACGTCGGTCATCGTTGTGTTTCTCATCGCCGCGTCAAGTTGGCGTTCGAAAGAAATATACTGAACGCCGCTGAAAACATCGTCGTAAATGAACGAATACTTCTGCGTCTGCGGGCAGTAAACGGTTATGTAAACGCCGTCCCCGACGGTGATGTTTCTTTCTTTGAAAAAGCCGGGATTATAGCGCGTGTCCACATAGGACACGGATATTTTATCGGACGTTTTCGCAAAACTGTCAAGCAATTCGGCGGTGTAACGCTTGCCCGAATAAACTATCCGCGTTTTGGTTTCGCCCGTTTCGGAATCCGTGGACTGCGCCGTGTCGTAAGTCGCGCCGCGGAAATCGTCCTCGTTGCCGTTGACGATGACCTCGACCGAATACGGAAGACGTCCCACTATATCCGCGGAAACGGAATCTATGCCGGTTATGCGGCTGCCCGAGAAGTCCGCCGAGAGGTCAAACCTCTTGTCAAGGCTTGTGAAAAGGATATTTATGAGTATCGCCGCAACTATGCAGACGACCGTGGCAACCGTGGCAACGGAAGCGTATCTTATCTTCTTTTTCATCTTCCGTCCTCCTATTCCCAACGGCGTTTTTCAAGCATTCTGACGGACAGAAACAGAAAAACGGCTGTTATGGAAACGTAAAAAACGACGGGCGCAAGGCTCAAAATGCCGAGCGCAAAATCGCCGTAGCGCGAATAAAGGCTGATGCTTTCAAGCGCTGTGCCGAGCCACGAGGGCAGATATTTTGAGACCGCGCCGATTATGTACATAAACAGCAGTGTGCCGAAAACGGCGGCGACAGTGCTTATCTGATGTTCGGTAAACGTCGATATGAAAACGGCGACGCTTATCATCGCAGCGCCGAGCAGCAGCACGCCTATATACTGCACAACGAACGTCGAAACGTCAAAATCGCCGAACATTCCGAGAATGAGCGCATAAAGGATATTAACGAGCGAACCGAAAAAGAACAGGCAGAACGCGCTGACGAACTTTGACAGCACAACGGTATAAAGGCTGACGGGAGACGTCGTCCAGAGTTTGTCCGTGCCGTTTTTCTTTTCCTCGCTGAAAAACTTAAAACTCAAAAGCGATACGAACACAAGATTTGCGATGTAAAGATAAAGCGAAAAGAACGTATACATCGACGTTGTGTTGTTGTTTATGACCGAAAAGACGAAGCAGACGCCCGCTATAAGAGTGTAAACGCAGAGCGTGAACCAGCCGGTCGGATTTTTGAAATAAACGGTAAATTCTTTTCTGACAAGCGCGCCCATTTACTTCTCCTCTCCCTCGTCCGTTATCTCGACGAGTTCCTCGGTCTGACGGATAAGATTTCCGTCCTTATCAACCACTTTTCTGATTATCTTTTTGTATTTCTTCTTTTTTACGGGTTCGGAAGTCGGTTTATTTTCCGTTTCGGAATTGTCCGAAAGCAGAGCCTTTGCCGCGTCACGGCTGTCCGCAAGGCGTTTCGCTTCCGCTTTTGCGTCGCCGCTGACAAGGCTGATGAACACATCTTCCAAAGAAACGCCGAGCGGCGTCACCATAAGAATATACCAATTTTTCTTTGCGCAGAGTTCAAACAGCGCACGCCTGATGTCCGCGCCTTTTTCTGTCTGTGCCATTATATCGGCTGTTCCCTTTTCAAAAACGCCCATGAACTCAACGTTTACAACACCGTCAAGCGTTCTTATCGCCGCGGCGGATTCGTCCGCAGGTGCGGCAAGACGTATCGCATAACGGTCGCTTGAAGCGGAGATGTTGAGCAGTTCGTCCGTCGGGCTGTCCTTGACAAGATAACCGTCGTTGATGACCAGCACCCTGCCGCATACCGCCTGAATCTCGGAAAGGATATGCGAACTCAAAATTACCGTATGACTTTCGCCGAGCGCGCGGATAAGATTTCGTATCTCCTTTATCTCACGCGGGTCAAGTCCCACCGTCGGCTCATCAAAAATGAGTATTTCGGGGTTGCCGATAAGCGCCTGCGCAAGCCCGACGCGCTGACGGTAGCCTTTTGAAAGGTTCCTGATAAGACGTTTTTCGGTGTCCGCAAGTTTTGTTGCTGCAAGCACCTGTGCAAGATGCACGTCCCTGTCAAGCTTGCATTTTTTCAAGTCAAAAACAAAATTCAGATATTCGCCCACCGTCATATCGGGATAAAGCGGCGGAAATTCGGGCAGATAGCCTATATTCTTCTTCGCTTCGTCCGGTTCTTCGAGAATGTCGTGTCCGTCAACGGACACAGAACCCGAAGTGAACGATGTATAGCCGGTTATCATATTCATCGTCGTCGTTTTTCCCGCGCCGTTCGGACCGAGAAAGCCGACTATCTCGCCTTTTTCAATCGTAAACGACACGTTGTTGACAACGGTTTTTGAGCCGTAACGCTTTGTTAGATTTTTTACCTGAATCATTGTTTTCTCCGTTCACTTAAAAAGAAAAGGGCGCGGCGGGCTTTTCCGTCGCGCCCATAGAGAAGTCTCAAAACACGAGTGATTATTCTTCGTCCTTTTCAACGGCGGTGACCGCTATCGAAAGTTCTTTGAGCTGTGCATCGTCAACCGTTCCGGGGCTCTTTGTCATTATCTCGGAAGCGTTCTGAACTTTCGGGAATGCGATAACGTCGCGAATGCTGTCCCTGCCGGCAAGGATCATTGTCAGACGGTCAAGACCGTAAGCCATACCGCCGTGCGGGGGTACGCCGTATTTGAATGCGTCGATAAGGAAGCCGAACTGCGCATACGCTTTTTCGTCCGTAAATCCGAGCACTTCAAACATCTTGGTCTGCAACTCGGAGTTGTAAATTCTTATCGAGCCGCCGCCCGCTTCCATGCCGTTGATTACTATATCGTAAGCCTTTGCGCGAACCTTGCCCGGGTCGGTGTCGATAAGGTCGAGGTCCTCGAACATCGGCGACGTGAACGGGTGGTGCTTGGCAACGTATCTGCCCTCTTCCTCGCTGTATTCAAGCAGCGGGAACTCCGTTACCCAAAGAAGTTTGTACATATCCTCGGGGTGTGCGGGGTCGTGCGGGATCTTGTCAAGACGTTTCGCAACTTCGCAGCGCAGTGCGCCGAGAGCGTCATACGTCACCTGATCTTTATCCGCAACGATGAACGCGCAGTCGCCGTCTTTCAGACCGAGCGCCGCAATAAGCGCGTCCTTTTCCTCGTCCGAAAGGAATTTGAGGAACGATGACGAAACGGTCTCGCCCATCTTTATCCATGCAAGACCCTTTGCCCTGTAAGTCTTTACAAACTCGGTCAGGGAGTCAATGTCTCTTCTGCCGAATTTATCCGCGCTGTCTTCAACAACAACGGCTCTTACAGCGCCGCCGTTTGCCACGGTGTCCGCAAACACCTTAAAGCCGAAGTTTTTAACGGTGTCGGAAATATTTCTGAGTTCATATCCGAAGCGCAGGTCGGGTTTATCCGAACCGAAGCGCTCCATAGCCTCCGCATAAGTCATTCTCGGAAGAGGAAGTTTTATGTCAACGCCGAGAATCTCTTTGAACGCTTTCTGAATAAAGCCCTCGTTCGCCTCGATAACGTCGTCAACGTCAACAAAGGACATTTCAAGGTCTATCTGCGTAAATTCGGGCTGTCTGTCCGCACGCAGGTCCTCGTCGCGGAAGCACTTCGCTATCTGCATATATCTGTCAAAGCCCGCAACCATGAGAAGCTGTTTGTAAAGCTGCGGCGACTGCGGAAGCGCATAGAAATGTCCCGGATGGATACGGCTCGGAACAAGATAGTCGCGCGCGCCCTCGGGCGTGGAACGGATAAGGTTCGGGGTCTCTATCTCGATAAAGTCGTGATCTGCGTAATACTCTCTGGCAATGCGGCAGAGTTTTGCGCGGAGCATAATGGGGCTCTGCATATCGGGTCTGCGCAGGTCGAGGTATCTGTATTTAAGTCTGAGTTCCTCTTTGACATTGGAATTTTCAACTATCTCAAACGGCGGAGTTTCGGACTTCGAAAGAATTTGAAGTTCGGTCGCAACCACTTCTATCTCACCGGTGGGAAGATCCTTGCGAACGGCGTTTTCGCCTCTGCCGCGGACGACGCCCGTAACGGAAATGCAGTCCTCGGAGCGGAGCGTATACGCTTTGTCAAACAATTCCTTGTTCGAGGTCTCCTCAAAATTTATCTGAATGATACCCGTGCGGTCGCGAAGATCGACGAAGATAAGTCCGCCGAGCGCGCGTCTGCGCTGTACCCAGCCGTGGACGGTGATTGTTTTTCCGATACTGTCGGAACGGAACGTTCCGCAATATCCGGTTCGTCTGTGTTCGATCTTTTCAAATTCCATATTGTCAGCCTCTTTTAATTTATATTCTTATTATAACGGTTGTTTTTACAAATTTTCCGTCGGAAGCGTGTCCGAACAGAGGTAATATTGCGGCGAAGAACGCCGTTTTTTATTTCAGTTCTTCGGCAAGCGCGTCAAGTTCTGTCTCACGTTTTTCGCCGTCCGACATTCTTTTCAGCACGGCTTTTCCGCTTTCGACCTCGTTATCGCCGAGAACGAGCGTGTATTCCGCGCCTATTTTATCGGCATATTTCATCTGCGCTTTCAGGGAGCGCGACGAAACGTCCGTTTCCGCGGCTATGCCCTTTGTGCGGAGAGCGTATGCCAAAGCGGCAGCTTTTTTCGCGCCCTTCTCACCGATATTCGCGATATATACGCGGCAGGTGTCCTCTTTGCCGAAGTCACAGCCCTGTTTTTCCATAACGAGCAAAAGTCTTTCAAGTCCCGTTGCAAAACCGAGCCCGCAGACCTGTTTGGAAGGGTCGAGGTCGGTTATCAAACCGTCATAGCGTCCGCCGCCGAGCACGGTTAAGCCCGTTTCGCCGTCCACGAACTCGAAAACCGTCTTGGTGTAATAATCAAGTCCGCGCACGATGGAGGTATCGACTTCATAATCTATGCCGAAATTTTCAAGACCCGCTTTGAGTTTGGCGAAGTGGTCGGCGCAGTCCTCGCACAGGAAATCCGTCACTCTCGGCGCGTCTTTTGCTATCTTTGCGCAGTCGGGATTTTTGCAGTCCAATATACGCATCGGGTTTCTGTCCAGACGGTCGCGGCAAGTGTCGCAAAGCGCGTCTTTCGCATTCTCGAAATACGATTTCAGCGCGGCGTGATATTTTTTGCGGCATTCGGGGCAGCCTATCGAATTTATTTTAAGCGAAACGCCCCTGATGCCGAGTCTTTTTATAAGAGTATCGGCAAGCGCGATAACTTCCGCGTCGGACGAGGGAGACTGCGTGCCGTAAAGTTCGACGCCGAACTGGTGGAACTCCCTGTATCTGCCCGCCTGCGGCTTCTCGTAACGGAAGCACGAAATTATGTAATAAAGTTTGAGCGGCATCAGTCCCGCAAAAAGTCCGTTTTGCAGGCAAAGGCGCGCCACGCTCGCCGTGCCCTCGGGACGCAGGGTTATCGAATCCTCGCCTTTTGTAACGAACGTGTACATTTCTTTCTGAACCACGTCCGTCGTGTCTCCCACGCCGCGGACAAAAAGTTCGGTCTTTTCAAAAGTCGGGAACCGAACCTCCCGAAAGCCGAAATCTGCGGCAACCTGCTGCGCCGTTTTTTCGACGAATCTCCATTTGTACGAATCCTGCGGAAGAACGTCTTTCGTTCCGCGAACCGCTTCTATCGAAGAAGCCATATATTCTTTTCCTCTTTCGTGTTATCTTTAATATTCTTCCGCCGAGCCGTGCGGGTCACGCCAGTTGAGCGCGTCCGTATTCAGGGCACGTACAAGCACCTCTCCCGTCGCGATGTTTGTCGCGAGCGGAATGTTGTGCATATCGCAAAGACGGAGCAGATTAAGTTCATCTCTCTGATTTTCTTTTTGCATCAACGGGTCACGGAAGAACAGAACCATATCTATTTCGTCATAAGCTATCTTGTTTGCCAACTGCTGCATTCCGCCGCGCTCACCGCTCATCAGGCGTCCTATTTCAAGTCCCGTCTCGTCGGCAACGAGTTTGCCCGTTGTCGCGGTCGCGCAAAGTCTGTGTTTTGCGAGAATGCCGCAATAAGCAATGCAGAATTGCACCATAAGTTCTTTTTTCTTGTCGTCCGCCAGAATAGCGATATTCATATATGTTCCTCCGTTCGTTATATTGTTCCGACCGCAGCGGAGCAGAAGTCCGTCACGGCGTTTCGTTCTATAATTTTATCAGTTCCGCGCTGCCGCCGCAAAGTCTTGTTGCGATGTTCGAAAACGCCTGTCTGACTTTCGGCGCGCCGCTTGTATAAGCGAATTTGCCGACGTATGTATATGCGGGAATGAGTTTATCCTCGGGTACAACGCCTATCAAGCGTACCGACACGCTGTCTATTATCTCGTCGATATTCGGCGCAAGGCGTTTCTTTATCATCGAAGCGTCAACTTTGTTGATAACGAGCCGCGCGTCGCGCAAGCCTTTCTTTTTCATCGTCTCCGCCGTTCTTTCAGCGTCTCGCAGAGACGTTAAATCGGCGGTCGAAACGACCACGGCTTTGTGCCGACGGCAAACAAGGTCGCTTTCGCAAACGCTTGTCCCCGCAGGACAATCCACAAAAACAAAATCGTAATGCTCCGCCTGCTCGTCCGCAAGTTTTGAGATGAACCCAAACATCTTGTCCGCAGGAACGCGAAGCCGCGCGGGAGCGGCAAGAAAATGAAGCGTGCCTATTTCAGGATGACTGATAACGGCTTTTTCAAAATAGCAAGCGCCCGAAAAGACGTCGCCGACGTCCAGCACCGCCTGATTTTGAAGCCCCAAAAGAATATCGGCATTTCGAAGCCATATATCGCCGTCAATAACAAGCACGTGCTTGCCCCTCAGAGCAAGCGCAACGGCAAGATTGACGCAGACCGTTGTTTTTCCCGCTCCGCCTTTGCCGGAGACGAACAAACAGACTTTTCCCATCAAAAACCGATTCCTTTCAATATCTACTGAAATATTATATAATATAAATAAGCATTTGGCAATATACGTGCGGTAAAATTTATAAAAACTTGCTTTTTCGCGGTTGTTCTTGCAAATTGTCAATCAAAACCGCGATGTACGGAATATGTGTGCCTTCGCACACAGGGTACTCTCCGAAACGGGCATAGCCTTTTCTTTTCCGCTGCGCGGAGTTTGCGTCGTTTTTCGCAGGCGAAAAGCCGAGCAAACAGTGTGGTCTGATTTCAATACGCGTGCGATAGTTCGCGCATACGCGCAAACCGCACATTGCTAATCGCAAAAACTGCTCGCTTCGCTCGGTCTTTTTGCGATATGTCAGCCCCAATATTTCCCAAAAACAAGATTTGATTAAGGCAATACAGACACGGTAAAATTTATAAAAACTTGCTTTTTCGCGGTTGTTTTTGCAAGTCAGGCAAAAAGACGGCAATCAAAATCACAATATGCGGAGAAGGTGTGCCGTCGCACATAGGGAACTTGCAGAAAACCGCACAGCCCTTTTCTTTTCCGCTGCGCGGAGTTTGCGTCGTTTTTCGCATGCGAAAAGCCGAGCAAACCTTTTTATACCTAACGGATTCACCTTACCCCGTCAAACTTGTCTCTGTCCGAGAACCAATACTGCAATACCTGCGTGATGTATTTTGCGTTGAGCGGCGTTGTGCCCGTGCCCGCGTTTTCGACAACAAGCACGAACGCGACCTGCGGGTTTTCGGCAGGGGCGAAGCCGACAAGAAGCGACGTTGCTTTTTTGCCGTCAACTTCTGCCGTACCGGTTTTTACGGCGATGGAAGAAAGCGTATAATTCGCAAAGCCGGAGCCTGCTGAACCGCCCGTTTTGGAAACTTCCACCATGCCTTCAACCACGGCTTGAAGCGTTTCCTGTTTCAGTCCGAGGCTTTCGTAAGAGGTGGACGAGGAATAAACCGTTTCATTCTTTTCCGCGTCGCGAATGGATTTTATGATATGCGGCGAATAGAATTTGCCGCCGTTGCCTATCGTTGCAACGTAGTTAACAAGCTGCACGGGCGTTACCGCATTGTCCGACTGACCTATCGCGGCAAGGAGCGTTTCGCCGTCTTCCCATGTCTTGCCTATGCTTTCGCGGTATTTTCTGCCCGCGATGATACCGCTCATCTCTCCCGGCAATTCTATACCCGTTTTTTTGCCGAAACCGAGTTTTGCTGAATATGAGTTGAGAGTGTCTATGCCCGCGATACGTCCGACGTCAAAGAAGAAGATGTTGCAGCTGTGTTTGAGTGCGGTCACGACATTGACTTCGCCGTGCGAAATACTGCGGAAGCAGGACGGCTGATAATCGTCGTAAAAACGGTATACGCCCTCGCAATAGCGGGTCGAATACTTGGTGATTATCCCCTCTTCAAGTCCCGCGATACCCGTAACCATTTTATACGTCGAACCGGGTGCGTAAAGTCCCGATATGGCGCGGTTTATAAGCGGTTTGTTTTCGTTTGAGACAAGCGTGGAATAATCGGCATTGTATGTTTTTATGTTAAAAGTCGGGTTGCTTGCCATGGCAAGTATTTCGCCCGAATTGGGGTCCATGAATATTGCGGCGGCGGCGGACGCGGAGTCCTCGCCGTTGATTTCGCGGCACGAAACGAGCAGTTCTTCAAGCCCTTTTTCGACCACGGTCTGCATTTTTGAGTCTATCGTAAGAATAACGTCAAAGCCCGATTTCGCGTCAACGGAGGCGTAGCCCTCTTCGGAGGCAAGGTCGCCTATATCGGAAACGACCGTGCCCGAATCGTCGTTTATCGTATAGCGGTAGCCGTTCTGTCCGCGCAGATAGTCCTCGCAGACCTTTTCTATGCCGTCCTTGCCCACGATGTCGTCGAACAAGTACCCTTTTGCGGAAAGCGTTTCATACTCTTCCGCGCTGATACGTCCGACTGTGCCGAGGATATGGGACGCAATTCCGGGCATCGTATACTCGCGCGCCGATGAAGTTATGAGCGTCACGCCCGGCAAAGATGATTTGTTTTCTTCTATCATCGTCGAGGTCTTTATGTCAACGTCCTCGGCAAAAGTATATTCCGAGCCGCCCGCACCGGTCTCTATTTCATAACGAACGCCGACTATCTTTGTCGCCCTTTCGGGGTCGCGGTCGGCAAGTGAATAGGCCTTGAAAAGTTCCGTCATAACGGAAAGCGGGTCATCGGCTGTCTCTATTTTTTTTGAAGCCAGATATTTGGAGAACGACGAACGCAGGCTTTCGGACTGCATATATGCGGGAGTGAAAGAAAACGCGCCGTTTGTATACGCCACGGGAAAAGTGTCCGTATAATCGTCCTCACATTTTTCGAAAAAGCCTATCAGCGCGTCTATCGTTGCGTTCAGATCGTCGGTTTTTTGCCTGTTTATCACAACTGAGACCTGCGAAACGCTCTGCACTATGGGTTCGCAGTTGCGATCGAGTATATCGCCGCGCGCCGCTTTGACAACGGTTTTGGTAACAACGCTGTTCGATGAACTTTTATAATACGCCGCGCCGTTCACGAGTTGAAGATTGACGAGACGGACGACGAACAGCGACGCGCAGATAACAAACGCGACAATAACGGCAACAAGCCTTTTACCGTATTTTTTCATTGTATTTTCTCCATTTGCGGTTTGTGCCTATCAGCTTGACAACGAAGTATATCACAACGGCGACAACAGCCGTCAGCAGAACCGACGGAAGCACCGTTTTGAGCAGCGCGGGAAAAAAATCCGCGCCGTAAAATATCCTGTTCCAGAGAGCAAGCGCCGTATCCCTGCAAAAAACGCAGAGAACGCATATCAGTTCGCAGGCAAGCAGATTTGAACTTATTCGGTTCTCGGCAAGATAGCCCACGGTATAGCCGACGGCTGCGAACAAAAGCGCGTTGAAGCCGAAAACGCCGCTGCCGACCAAGTCCGAAATAAGCCCGAAAACAAGCCCGTAGATCGCGCCGAAATACTCGTTTTCAAAAAGCCCGAGAGCAACCACCGCGCACAGCAGATACGACGGACTGACGCCGTTGAAGCGGAGCGGGGTTATGATATACGCCAGCATATAAAGAAGCGTCAGAAACAGGCTGTAAAGCAAAATGCGGACTTTCATTGTGCTGCTCCGTCCTTGATCTCTGTTATGATGTAAACGCGCTCAACGGAAGAAATATCAGTATGCGGGGCAACTTTTGCCCATACCGTGCCGTCGTCGCGGCGAACCACGTCCGTCACTGTACCGACGGGTATCGACTTCGGAAAAACGCCGCCGAGCCCCGATGTGACAAGTCTGTCTCCGCGTCCGAGAACGCTGTTTTTGTCTATGTAAGAAAGTCTGGCAACACCCTCAGCGCTCAGATCGGCGGATGCGGAAAGAATGCCGCAGTCGTGGGTGGTGGAGACCATAACGCCCACGCTGAGTTCGGTGTCAAACAATGTCTTGACCTTTGACCAATTCGGACCGACGGAGGAAACAACGCCCACAAGTCCGTCGCAGGAAACAACGATGTCCCCCTCTTTGACACCCGACGATGTGCCCGCGTTCAGGTTCAGAGTATCGCTCCAACCGTCCGTACCGCGCGCCACCACATCTGCGGAAGCGTAAGAAAACGTCTGCTCGCCGTCAGTCATGTCGAGCAGTTTTTTCAGATTTCCGTTTTCGATTTTAAGATATGCGTTCTCGTCAGCCTCGGCACGCGCCTGCGCAAGTTGCCCGCGCAAGTCTTCGTTTTCCTTTTCAAGGTCGTCGTAACGGAACGGCGCGGAAAACATATCCGAGAAAAAGTTCTTAACCGCCGTGCCCGCCGTGTTGAAAGGCGTCATCACAAAGCCCACAAACTGCTCGTGCGGCATTTTTGCGCTGCCGAGCAACGCGCTGAACATAAAGCCGACAAGATATATACCGATAAAGACGAGAACGATGAATAATTTGTTTTTGAAAAAGTTCCTGTTCAAAATTATTCTCCCTTAATTTCCGAGCGTCGAGTTTTCGTAATTGCGCAGTTTCTTTGCCATCGGAACGGCTCTCATCGCGCCGACAGCCGTCGCTTCGAGCGGGTTTTCTTCAACTACCGCTTCCATGCCCGTTTCTTTGTAAATAAGTTCCGTCCAGCCTTTCATCAGCGCGCCGCCGCCGACAAGGTGTATCTTTGAGCGTATCAGGTCGGACGCTATTTCGGGCGGGATCTTGCCGAGAACGGTCATAATGCCGTCCACTATGGCGCGGACGCTTGATGCGATTGCCTGATGCACGTCCTCGCTTGAAAGCACGAAGTTTTCGGGAAGTCCCGAAATAAGATGTCTGCCGTTCAGGGTCATCAGTTCCATGTTTTTAACGTCCGAAGCGCAGCCGAGTTGTTTTTTGACGTCCTCCGCCGTACCGTCGCCGATAAGTATGTTATAATTTTTTCTGACAAAGTTGATGATGTCGCGGTCAAACGTGCCGCTGCATTCGGAAAGAGAACGCGCAAGCATAACGCCGCCGTTGGCAACAACGCTTATATCCGTTCTGCCGCCGCCGATGTCCACGATGATGTGTCCGCGTCCGCTGAAAACGTCAAGCCCGCAGCCGAGCGCCGCCGCAATGGGTTCGTCCACAGGCACCACGCGGGAGCCGTACGCCGCTTTTGCCATATCGCGCATGGAGCGTCTTTCAACGCTTGACGCCGCCGCGGGAACGACGATGGCTGATGTTATGCCTATTCTTGTCTGCACAACGCGGGAGACATACTGACAAAGCATTGCGACCGTCTTGTCAAAATCGGAGATAATGCCGCCGCTTATGGGGCGATCGACGCTTATCGTCTCGGGCGCTCTGCCTATCATCTTTTTTGCTTTGTCGCCTATTGCAACAACTTTTTCGTTGTAAATATCCGTCGCGACGACCGACGGCTCGCCGAGAACTATGCCTTTGCCGTGACGCGCAATATATGTATTCGACGACCCGAGAGAGATCCCGAGAGTCGTTTTATGAAACAAACTGAAACTGAACAGCATATTTTCACCAAATCCTGATTCCTGCTTTTTCAAGCATTTCAATAACCGTGCAAACGGGAAGTCCGACAACGTTTGACCAGTCCCCGTTTATTCTTTCAACAAAATTCCCGCCCCTGCCTTGTATCGCGTAAGCGCCGGCTTTGCCCATCGGTTCGCCTGTTGCCACATACGCTTTGAGTTCTTCTTCGCAGGCGTTGCGGAAGAACACTTCCGTACCCACGACGTTCTTTTCAACAACGGGCTTACCGTCCTTTTCAAACATAACGCAAACACCCGTATACACAAAATGCGAACGTCCCGCAAGGACCTCAACCATTCGCAGAGCGTCGTCGGCGTCTTTCGGTTTTCCGAATATATCGCCGTCGAGAGCTACGACCGTGTCGGCGGAAAGCACACAATCGTTTTTATGAGAAGCGAACACCGCCGCACCTTTCATTTCGGAAAGTTTGGAAACAACTTCTTCGGGCGTGCCGAAAACGCCGCTTTCGTCAACGTCGGAAACGCAGACTTCAAATTCCGCGCCCGCGCGTGTCAAAAGTTCTTTTCTTCTCGGAGACCCCGAAGCAAGTATAAGTTTCATTGCGTTTTTCCGTTCCTTTCCGCTGTCGGAATATATTCGGCACAGCCAGAGCATAGACAGCCCGAACAAAAAGCCGTTTCAATGTCGGTGTTGTGATTATTTATAATTTTTCATTTTATTTTAGCATATATTTATATAAAAATCAAGACGAAAAAGAAAGGAAAAACCTCCGAGAGTGCATTTTTTGAAAAATATTCATTGAATTATGCGCTCCGATGTGATACAATAAACGAAAGCAAACGCTCGGAGGTATAAAAACAATGCTTATTCCCGTATACGACACGGCTGACGAATATCTGGACGGCGAACCCTCGTCCGAAAAAGAAACGGAACTCGGCGAAGATGCCGCAGAGGGACTGTTCTGGTTCCGTATGCCCGATAAATCCATGGAACCGCTTATCAAAGAAAACGAATACGTCCTTTTCAGAGAAACAAAAAAACTCGGCGAAGTAGGAACGGTCGCGCTTGTCGCGCTGGGTGACGAACTGCTTGTCCGCCACCTCGATTACGCAAAAGATTCGCTTTGGCTCAAACCCGAGAACCCCGAATTTGAAACAAAAACTTTCATGGGCGTTTCTCTCCGCAGAGCAAAACTCCAAGCGGTCAGAGTATAACGGCACGAAGCATATTGACGGACAAGGCTTTTGCTTTGTCCGTTGACGTTTTATTCTTAATTCTTTACACAAATCAAAATTTTTGCCGTTTAATTCGGCAAAAGCAGGCATTTTTTGGCTTTTTTGCAAAGTAAAACACCCATAAAAATTTTCGTCAAGAAAAAAAAACAGTCCGCAGAGGTTTTCTCTGCGGACATATTTTTAATTTGTCAGCGGCAATCAGTGCCACGGCTTGCGGATCTTGGTGGATTCCACGATTCGGCCTATCGCAACGGCGTAAGCCGCGTTTCTGAACGTTGTGCCGTACTGCTCTTTTGCCTTTGTAACGGCTTCGAAAGAGTTGTTCATTCTGTGTGCGAGTTTTTCGTTGACATCCTCTTCCGACCAGTAGAAGTTGGAGAGGTTCTGAACCCATTCGAAGTAGGAAACGACAACGCCGCCGCCGTTGGCGAGAATGTCGGGAACAACGGGAATGCCTTTCTGTTCGAGAATCTTATCGGCTTCATAAGTCGTCGGACCGTTCGCGCCCTCAACGATAAGGAACGCTTTGACGTCAGCCGCATTTTTCTCGGTTATCTGATTTTCGAGAGCGCACGGAATAAGCACGTCGCAGTCGCAGGTCAGCACGGCTTCGCGAACAAGTTGTTTCGCGCCCGTGTAGGTATTGAGCGTTTTGCCGGAAGCGATATAGTTTCTGATTTCCGTTATGTTGAGTCCGTTTTCGTCGTAAACACAGCCGTAAACGTCGCTGACACAGACGATCTTATAGCCCTTGTCATACATGATCTGCGCGGTAAGTCCGCCTACGTTTCCGAGTCCCTGAACGGCAATTCTGTTATGCGTGCCCGCTTTGCCGAGGTAGGAAAGCGCGTTTTCGGCAGTCATTACAACTCCGTTTGCGGTCGCCGCTGTTCTGCCGAGAGAGCCGCCTATCGCAATGGGTTTGCCCGTTACGACGCCGGGACACTGTTTGCCGGCAAGTTTCGAATACTCGTCCATTATCCAACCCATGATCTCGCCGTTGGTGTTAACGTCGGGCGCGGGAATATCGGTCTCGGGACCGATAACGGGAGCGATCTTCTCGGTGAATTTTCTCGTCAGTCTTTCAAGTTCGCCTTTCGAGAGTTTTCTCGGATCAACGGTTATACCGCCTTTGCCGCCGCCGTAAGGAATGCCCGCAACGGCGCATTTAAAGCTCATCCAAGCGGCAAGCGCCTTGACTTCGTTGATGTCCGTGTCCTGATGGAAACGGATACCGCCTTTGTAAGGACCTCTGACGGAGGAATGTTGAACGCGATAGCCCTCGAAAACTTCGATATGACCGTCGTCCATTTCTACGGGAATGGCAACTTTCAACTCTCTTTCGGGGTATTTGAGCATAACGTACTCGTCGGGAGAAAGTCCCATCATTTTTGCCGCGTCTTCAAGCACGCTCAGCATATTCTCGTACGGATTGTTCATGTCGGAAATCAACCTTTCAAAGATATATAAAATTTTTTAGGGGTGCAACACAAAGGAAAACCGCCTGTCGCAAACGCAAACACCGGTTCTCCCTCTATGAGGCTATACCCTCTGAACTTCCTTGTTCCCATCTATTCTAACACAAAGGCATTTTTTTGTCAACCCGGAAAACGTTTTTTGTCAAAAATAAGCAAAACACCGAAGTTGAGTTTGTGCGACCTTAACTCAACTTCGGTATTTTCATTGTCTTTAAGCGTGTTATTTATTATATTTTCAGCCTTTTTACATCCCTTGGGGATAGGGAAAAATGTTTAGAATGGGTGAATCGAACCCGAAGGTGTATGTTCATACATCGAGAGGTGAGATTCGCCCGTAGCAAAAAAGGCGTATAAACCATTATTTATGAAAGAAAACACAAAAATCTCTGTTTTGAATCTTTTTATTTATCTTTTAGACTATTGCTTTTTTTGTATTTTTCCAGCCTTTTTTGCGGTCTGGGCTTTTTTTACATCCCCGTTAACCGCCGAGATATGCTTTCTTAACCTGCTCACTGGCAAGAAGTTCCGCGCCCGTGCCGGAAAGCACTATCTTGCCGCTTTCGAGAACATAAGCATTGTCCGCTATCGAAAGCGCCATCTGCGCGTTCTGCTCAACAAGCAGTATAGTTGTGCCCGCGTTGTGCAGTTCCTTGATAATGTCAAAGATCTGATCGACAAGAATGGGCGAAAGACCCATCGACGGCTCGTCAAGCATAAGCAACTGCGGCTTGGACATAAGCGCTCTGCCCATGGCAAGCATCTGCTGTTCGCCGCCCGAAAGCGTACCTGCCACCTGCTTGCGGCGTTCTTTCAGACGCGGGAAACGTGAATATACGTCCGCTATACCGTCGTCTATCTCCGAGCGGGGGCGTGTATATGCGCCCATTTCAAGGTTTTCCTCAACGCTCATTTGGAGAAATACGCGGCGTCCCTCCGGAACGTGCGCCAAACCGTGTTCAACTATCTTGTGGGGTGCGACGCCCGCAAGGTTTTTGCCGAGGAACTCTATCGAACCGGTCTTTGAATGAAGCAGACCGGAAATCGTTTGAAGCGTTGTGCTTTTGCCCGCGCCGTTCGCGCCGACAAGCGTAACAATCTGCCCCTTGCGGACTTCGAAGGAGATATCTTTGATTGCATGAATACTGCCGTAATAAACGTTGATATCGTTGACTTTAAGCATTATATCCGACATACTCTCAATTCTCCTTTCTGTTTCCGAGATACGCCTCGATAACAACGGGGTTCGACTGTATCTCTTCCGCGGTACCCTTTGCGATAACTTTGCCGAAGTTCAGCACGCAGATACCCTCGCAGATACCCATAACGAGTTTCATATCGTGCTCGATAAGAAGAACGGCTATTTTGAAATCGTCTCTTATGCGGACGATGTTTTCCATAAGATCGACGGTCTCGGCGGGGTTCATGCCCGCGGCGGGTTCGTCAAGCAGAAGAAGACGGGGATTTGTTGCAAGCGCGCGGACGATTTCAAGTCTGCGCTGTGCGCCGTAAGGCAGCGAACCTGCTTTCCAGTCGTGCATATCCTCCATGCCGAAGATCGAAAGCAATTCCATAGCCTTTTCATGAGCCTGTTTTTCCTTGCCCCAGAAGCGCGGAAGACGGAAAATACCCTCCGCCGTGCTGTATTTGACCTGATTATGAAGACCTACTTTAACATTGTCTTCAACGGTCATATTGGAGAAAAGTCTGATGTTCTGAAACGTTCTCGCAACACCCATCTTGTTTATCTGCGGGGTCGTTTTGCCCGCGGTGTCCTCGCCGTTTATCATGATAACGCCGCGTGTGGGCTGATAAACCTTTGTAAGAAGATTGAAAACCGTGGTCTTGCCCGCACCGTTGGGACCTATAAGACCCGCAATTTCTGTTTTGCCTATCGTGAAGTTGAAATCCTCAACCGCGTGAAGTCCGCCGAAATCAATGCCGAGATGACGGCATTCGAGAGAGGGAGTCTCGTTGACGTCTCTTTCGGGTACTATGGAATGAGACGGAACGGGAACCATTTTTCCCTTTTGAAACTTATCCATTCTGTTGCTCTCCTTTCTTTGCCTTGCGGAACAGGTTGGTTATCGGCGATACCGCTTTTGAAAGCAGGAATTTGAGTTGTTCGTTATTCTTGAAGACCATAACAAGGATAAGGATGACCGCATATATGAGCATACGGTAATCGGAGAACCCGCGCAGGACTTCGGGCAGAAGATAAAGGAGCGTGGCGGCAATGACCGAGCCGAGCATATTGCCGAGTCCGCCGAGAACAACGAACACAAGAACGAGTATGGACGTGTTGAAATCGAACTTTGCGGCAGTTATGCCGGAATAGTTAAGACCGTAAAGCGCGCCCGCGGCACCCGCGATGGCGGCGGATATCGTAAACGCTATCATCTTATATTTCATAACGTTTATACCGCAGGCTTCGGCGGCGATACGGTTGTCGCGAACCGCGATTATCGCGCGACCCGTGCGGCTGCGAACAAGGTTCAGCACGATAACAAGCGCAACCATTATCAGGATAAAGCCCGCCGTAAAGGTGGCGATACGCTGAATGCCTACCGTGCCCTGCGCGCCTTTGATGATGGCTTTTCCGCCCTCTTCAAGCCCGAGGTCGGTAACGTTTTTGCTGCCCGTAGCGTTGAATATGATGTGAAGCCCGTTTGAATCAACGCCGACGATAAGGCAGTTGATAAGGTCTTTTATTATTTCGCCAAACGCGAGTGTAACTATCGCAAGATAGTCGCCGCGAAGACGGAGAACGGGGATACCGATAAGGAAGCCCATTATGCCCGCGAGAACGGCGCCGATGATTATCGCAAGAAGCAGACGGAGCCATTTATCGGGAACGGAGTCCGCAAGCGCGGTGGAGACTATCGCGCCGGAGAATGCGCCGACGCTCATAAAGCCCGCATGACCGAGCGAAAGTTCGCCCATAATGCCGACGGTGAGGTTGAGCGAGATAGCCATAACGATGTAGCAGCAGGCGGGAACGAGCCAGCCCTGTTGAGAGCGGTTCAACGCGCCCGCGGAATTAAGTGCGGTAACGATAACGAAAACGACGATTACGAACAGGTAGGTCGCATAATCAAAGACGTTTGTTTTTTTGAGTTTGAATCTTTTGTTTCCCATAACGTCCTCCTTATACTTTTTCCTGAACGTTCTTGCCCAAAAGTCCCGCGGGACGAACAAGAAGTACGACTATAAGAACAGCGAACACTATCGCATTCGAAAGCTGCGTTGAAATGTAAGCCTTGGCAAAGGATTCGATAACGCCGAGCAGAAGTCCGCCGAGGAACGCGCCCGGAATAGAACCGATGCCTCCGAAAACGGCGGCGGTGAATGCCTTGATACCGGGCATTGAACCGGTCGTGGGAGAAAGGGTGGGATAGGACGAGCAAAGCAGAACGCCCGCAACGGCGGCAAGCGCGGAGCCTATCGCAAAGGTCATCGAAATGGTTCTGTTGACGTTGATACCCATCAACTGCGCAGCGCCTTTGTCTTCGGAACAAGCGCGCATTGCCTTGCCGAGTTTGCTTTTTGACGTGAAGAGCGTCAGCGCAACCATGATGACAACACAGCAGAGAATGGTGAACATTGCTATGTAGGAAATCGAGAGTTTGCCGTCAAACAGATGAAGCGTGCCCGAGATGACGGACGAATATGTCTTCGGGTCGGATCCCCAGATAAGCAGTGCCGAGTTTTGAAGCAGATACGAAACGCCTATCGCGGTTATAAGAACCGCAAGCGACGAAGCCGCACGGAGCGGTTTATACGCAAACCCCTCGATAAGAATGCCGAGCACGGTGCAGACAACGACGGCGGCAAGGATTGAAACTATCGCCGAGACCCATGAGGGGAACGACGTGAATTTTTCGGTGATGAACGCAGACGCAAAGAAGGAGATATAGCCTCCGACCATGATAACGTCTCCGTGCGCGAAGTTAAGCATCTTTGCTATGCCGTAAACCATCGTATAACCGAGGGCGATGATGGCATAAACGCTTCCGAGGCTTATCCCGCTGATAAGATACGAGAGAAATTCCATAAAAGTACCTCTTTTTTCTTTTTTGGCGAGGTGTTGCCGAGCGGCAACCGAAATGTTGAATTATATAATATACACACGCATACACGCGCGTGCGCGTAAAAAAATAAATTACGGTATTCCGTCGCATACGGAAGACGCCAAACCGCAAAATTCGACAAGGGTTCGGGCATACTACGCCCATGACTGCCGTTTCGGGGTTTTCCGTATACGAGGGAATACGTTGAAAGAATACACCTAATTCGGCTGCCGCGGGAGGTCAGCAGTCAGCACGCGGCAGCCGAAAGTTCTCTTTTACATAAAAACTCTTTTATTTTGCGGGATATATCCCACTTTTATCATTGATTTTCGGGAAGAACGTAAGTGCCGTTCTTGATAACAACAGCTTTCGGTGCTTTCGAAACTTCACCGGTGCTCTTCCATGTCATACCCTGACCGGTAAGTCCGTTAAGGACGATGTTCGGCATAACCGCAACGATAGCGTCGCAGATTTCTTCTGTGGTCATGTCAGAGGTGCAGCCGGCCTTGTTTATCGCTTCATATACGGCGTAAACCGCGTCGTAAGCGTCGGCAGCGAACTGGTTGGGAGTCTGACCGTATTTATCGTTGTAGGTCTTTACGAAGTTTTGAGTCAGTTCATCGGTGGAGTCTGCCGCGAACGGGGTCAGAAGCATAACGCCCTCGGCAAGAGAAGTATCAAAGCCTTTAAGGGTAAGAATACCGTCCATACCGTCAACGCCGAAGAACGTCGGCTCATATCCCATATCTTTTGCCTGTTTCAGGATAACGGAAGCGGGCTGATAGTAAATGGGAAGGAATATCGTGTCGGCGCCCGCCTGTCTGGAAGCGGTCAACTGAACGGAGAAGTCCGTCGAAGAATCTTTTGTGAAGGTGCCTTCGTAAACAACTTCGATACCCTTGGAAGCGGCTTCCTTAACGAAAGTATCACGGATACCCTGCGAGTATGCGTCATCGTTTCTGTAAATAACGGCAACTTTTACGCCTGCCATATTTTCCGACATGTAGTCAGCCGCGCCGACACCTTGGTTCGGGTCGGTAAAGCATACCTGGAACATATTATCCTTGCCGCTGATAACGTCGGTGGAGGATGCGGACGGGGTCAAAGCAAAAACTCTGTCGCTGTATGTAAGTGAAGAAACCGCGATAGCCGGACCTGTGGTAACGGGACCTATAAGGATCTGCATACCCCAGTCAAGCAGGCTGTTGTAAGCGTTGGTGGAAGTCTCTGCGTCCGAAACGTCGTCCGCGGACTTGAACTCAAATTTAACGTTGCCGTTTTTGGCGTTGATCTCGTCAACCGCGATCTGAGCGCCGTTCATAACGGCGGTGCCGTAAATCGCGGCGTCGCCCGTAAGAGGACCGATACCGCCGAGTTTGAACGTTCCCGATGCGACACCTGTTTCGGAGCCGTCTGCGGAACCTTTGGTAGTGTTTCCTTTGTCATTGTTGCCGCAGCCCGCGAAAGCAAACAGACAAGCAAACGCCATCGCTACGACAATCAGCATTGCTGCAAATCTCTTCATAATAAACAACCTCTTTTCAGCCCGAGACATTCGGGTGAATGTTTTATTTTTCGATGTGAATATTGTACCACATATTCATGTGAATGTCAACGACAAATTCAAACAATGTTGCACTAATTCACACACACCCAAATATGCATATTGCACAATTTCGCACGTATTTTTTACGAAATCAACCGTTTTTCGGGTGCAGACCTCACATTTTTATGTTTACAGTGTCAGCGGATGTCCCTCTTGTGTTCATGATTTCAACGGGAAAGCCCCGTTGAAGATATGTTATTTGAAAAAGGTGTGCTATTTATATACGCCGTGCGAACGTTCGCTCCGTTCTCTCGCACATGGCTGTTCGCAAAACAGGTTTGTTTTGCGATTGAATGTCAACGACAAATTCAAACAATATTGCACTAAATCACGCAGACTCGTATGCATATATCGCACAACTTCGCGCATATTTTTTACGAAACCAACTGTTTTTCGGGTTCAGACCCCACATTTTTATGTTTACTGTTTCAACGAAAGTCTCATATTTAATATCAACGAACTCAGCGGGAAAGCCCCGTTGAAAAGAATATTATAAAAACAGTAGGATAGCACATTATACTTAACGGAATAATGTACATATAAAAACAGATTCCGATCTTCAATCGGAATCTGCGCACTTCTATTGACTTTACAATGTATTCTGTTTAGGATTATAGGTACGGTTACTCTTTACTTTTACATAATCCAATATAGGTTTACCTTTTGGTTCCTTGTCTGCGAATTGATGGATTTTCGGTCCGGGAGCACCGTTTACTTCTATTATTACAGGGCCTTTTTCGGTAAAAGCAATATCCCACCCGAGAACGGCACTTTCCGGCATAAATTCATGAGCCTCTTTAACAGTCAACAAAGCTTCTTCCCAACACGGAAGTTGAATTCCGGGAATGATTTTGCCTGTTGTGGGATGGTAAATATATGTTTTATCTTCATAGTCTCTGCCCACAGTTGTAACAACTCCGGTTCCGATATCAACTCCAGCCCCGATGCCGTTTGCGTGAAGATTATCGACAAACGCTTTGCCTTTACTCATTTTAAACGTTGCCGCAATAATTTTAGCGGAATTGTTTTCTCTCAGAGTCATAATGCGGCAAGAATTAACGGAAGAGGGACAAATCTCATTTATTTCCGCGCTTTGAACAATCAATTCCTCACAGATAATATCGTTTTTAACAGACTCCTCGTATTTTTGCCGACAACTTTTTTCATCGGTATATTCAAATATCTCGGTCCCTCGGCCGCAAGAATCCTTATCAGGCTTCAAAAAGACTTTTCCGTGTTTTTTTACAAAAGAGGAAAAATCACTTTCGGAAATTTCGGAAACAGCAACGATTTCTCTTCCGTAAAACTTTTTCAAGCGTCCATAACAAAATATTTTTGAAAGAGCCAATCCGGCTTTGTTTATATACCGAAGGGTATGACGCTTATTCCAAAAAGTTAAAAAATTCTTTCTGTATCCGTTCTTATATTTATAATAATGCATAAGAAAATATTCGTCAGAGGCACAATGAAACATATATTTACAATACAAAAAATCAAGATAAACCTTAACCCGATCTTTTCTTCTCGAAAAGCCGAAGAACTCCGCATCTCGCATGAAGAAATGAAAATTATCTATTATTTTTGGCATAAATTATCCCACCTGTTTTTTTTTAAGTATATCACAACGTTTCCAAAAAGTCAATTCCGCCCGACGTTTCCGTCGGGCGGCAGTTTTTCCGTTTCTGTTTTTACTTTTACCTTTTTCTGCCGTCAGTCGCAGCACGGATCGGGCTTTTTCGGGGGCTTTTCCTCGGGCGCGGGCTTGGTAACGTCGCCCAGCCCCGTAACTTCGGAAAACATAACATTCGCTTTTGTCGCGTTCACCGCGTCGGTAGGCACGATTATCTTCGACGCTCTGCCGTTTGACATCGCAACAAGCGCTTCATATTTTTTGAGTTCAAGAACGGCGGCGTCCGCGCCTGCTTCACGCAGCGCGGCAAGTCCGTCCGCTTCCGCTTTCTTTGCAAGATATATCGCCTTGGCTTCACCCTCGGCTCTTGCGATGCGTGCGTCTCTTTCACCCTCTGCGGCAAGTATCATCGCCTGTTTGTCACCCTCTGCGCGGGTGATCGCGGCTGCCTTGTGTCCCTCTGCCTGCAAAAGCGTTTCGCGGCGGTCGCGTTCCGCTTTCATCTGTTTTTCCATCGCATTTTGAATCTCGGCGGGAGGGATAATATTTTTCAGTTCGACACGGTTGACCTTGATACCCCATTTATCGGTAGCCTCGTCAAGAATCTCCGTCATTTTTCCGTTTATTGTGTCACGGGAAGTCAGCGTTCCGTCAAGTTCGAGTTCGCCGACGATGTTACGGAGAGTTGTTGCGGCAAGATTTTCGAGCGCGGAGATGGGATTGACGGCGCCGTAAGCATAAAGTTTTGCGTCAAAAATGCAGAAATATATAACGGTATCTATCTGCATGGTAACGTTATCCTTTGTGATAACGGGCTGCGGCGGCGAATCGAGTACCTGCTCTTTGAGAGTCACTCTTTTTGCGATGCGTTCAAAGAAAGGCACTTTGACATGAACGCCTGCCGTCCATGTTGCTTTGTACTTGCCGAGAAATTCAATAACATATTCCGCCGCCTGCGGAACGATTTTGAGATTTGCCAGAATGATCAAAAGAACCACTGCGCCTGCGATAATACCGATAATTGCACCTACGGGCATAGAAAAAACCTCTTTTCTTTTCATTTTTATATACGAGCGACACTTCCGCTCGCATTATTTATTTACCTGATTATTATTCAGTGTATCCGATACGCCGTCTGTCAATTTTAAATTTTCCGTTTCAAAAACTTTCATCTGACGTATCGCGGATTTATTAAGTTCAATAAGTCGCTCTTGCTGTCCGACACCGTTATCTATCAAATAGGCATTCAAATTTTCAAGATTAGAAAGACATACGAGTTGCGACACTTCCGCATAGTCCCTAATATTGCCCTTTTTGTCAGGATTTTTTTCTCGCCACTCCTTTGCCGTCATGCCGAACATCGCAACATTCAGAACATCCGCTTCACTTGCATACACCACCGACGCCTTTTCTTTTGATATTTCAAGAGGAATAATTATATTTTCTTTTATGGCATCGGTATGTACCCTGTAATTTATCTTTGCAAGTTCGCGTTTGACCGACCAGCCAAGTTGCTTTTGTTCATCCGACTTCAGCCTTTGAAATTCTTTAATTATATAAAGGTTTATTTCGGGAGAAATCCACGATGCAAATTGCAAAGCAATATCTTTGTGCGCATAAGTTCCGGAATTATATTTTCCTGCTTTTGATACAAGCCCCACGGCATTTACGCTGTCTATCCATTTTTTGGGAGACATTGTAAAGTAATTATGCCCCGCCTCATTTTTAATCCGGTCGAATTCGACCAGTTTAAAATCGGGATTATTCAATTTTTCCCACAAGCCTATAAACTCTATTGTGTCTTTCCGTCTAAGCCAATTTTTAACAACATCTGCGGGCTCTTCCGAATTTTTGTATCTCGCAATATCGGTCAAAGAGAAATAATCGTCTTTATTTAAATGAATACTTTGTTCAAAAACCGTAATTTCCTTATTTTTCATATCTTTCTTCCTTTTTTCTGTTCTATGCATGCAATACACAAAATCGCAAAGAAATCTATACAATCAGTCTTCCCCGCTTTGGGAATATTTCAGTTCGTCGGGGATGACCGCGTCCGAATAAACCTTTGCGCCCGCCTGAGCCGAACCGCTTGCGGACGGAGCGACAACGGGAACAACGGTCTGCGGCAGTCCCTCGGGGCGGAAACCGTTATATCCGCCGTTGATTATCGTTTTCGGAAAACTTTTATAGCAGAAGTTGAGGTCAACGCCGGTCGTAATTCCCGGAACGGAACCTTTTGAAGTATATTGCCACATCGCATACTCGTCCTTGCCGAGGAAACGCGATATTGCGCCGTCGTAAATTCCGCCGTCGTCGGGACCGTATGCCGCGACCCAAAAATCGTAATCGCGCAAAGCGGCTTTGTCGAGGTTGTAAAAGAACACGCTGGCACTTGCGTAGCACGCGGAATACCAACCCGCTGAACGGAGCATTTCGCAATACGTCCGAACCACTTCCGTACCGAGCGCTTTGCCGAGCACGAACTCTTCATAGTCAAAATAAACGGGGTATGTCAGCATACCGCCGAGGTCTTTCAAAGCGTCTATCGTCGCATTCGCTTCCGCGGCGGCTTCTTCGGTATTTTCCGCATAAGAATAAACGTAAACACCGACATCAAGTCCCGCTTCACAGGCGGCTTTGACGTTTTCGTCAAAGCGCGAATCTTTCTGCGACGGGTATTTTGCAAAGTTTCCTATGCCGAGTCTTATGAGAACAGCGGTTATGCCGGAATCGCGCACCGCGTTGAAATCAACTTTTCCCTGATGGCTGGAAACGTCGATAACAAGCAACGGAGCCTCGTCCGAAACGGCGGGAGAAACGCGCAGACGCACGGTATGCGTTTTTTTGCCGTTTGATGCGGAAATTTCGCAGGAACCGAGGGCTTTTGCAACTATTTTTCCGTTTTCTACCGCGGCGACCGAGGTATCCGTCGAGCGCCAAGCGGACGCGGAAAAATCCCCGAAAGATTTCAAATCACAGGTTTCGCCGACCATCAGACACATATATTCGACCTCCGAAGTCTCTTCGTCGGGCGGTTCAACCTCAACAAGCCGTTCGGTGCCGTCTATGGCATATTTCAACGCAAGCCGAGCATCGTTTTCGGTTATTTTGCCGTCGCCGTCTATGTCCGCAACCGCCTTTATATATGCTGGCAACTCCTCGCCTGAACGCGCGTATTCAAGAATTTTACGGGCATCGGAACTGCTCACGACCCAATCGCCGTCAATGTCTCCGACAAGTGCTTTTTCTGCAAACGCGGGCAGACAAAGCCCGAATGTCAAAACAAGCACAACGCAAAATCCGACAAGCCTTTTCAGCATTTCTTCAACCTCCCGCAAAATCTTCGTATGCAACTTTTACGGACGCCTGAACATCCGCATAATTCTTTCTCAAACTGCGAAACGAGAAAAACACAACGCCTTTGCAGTTTTCTTTCCCGTTCGCATAAGCGACCTGCGACGCTATTTCGTCGGGCGATGAATACGCTCCGCTCTCCGCGCCGCGATACGCGCCTATACCTATATATAATGTGACCCCGTATTCGCCGCAGACATCGTTCCACCAATCGGCAAGAACGCAGAACGGCGCCGAGGAATGACTTATCTGCCAATACAGTTGCGGACAGACATAATCTATTCTTCCGTTTTCTATCCATTCGTAGACATCGGCATAAACGTCCGAATATGCGGAAACGGTATAGCCTATCCCCGCTGTACCGTTCGGGGTCTTTTCACTTTTCCGCGCCCAGACGCCGCACGGACTGACGCCGAACACGACCCTGCCCGCACATACGCCGTGAACCTGTTCGATAAGCGCATTCACGTTCGCACGCCGCCAATCGTCGCGCGGCATACCGTTGCCGTAAAGGTCGTAAGCCTCGTCGTCGTCAAACGATGCCGCGTCTGCATACGGATAAAAATAATCGTCAAAATGTATGCCGTCGATATCGTAATTCGCGATAAGTTCTTCGACCCCGTCGCAGATAAGTTTTCGGACTTCGGGCAATGCGGGATTGAAAAAACACGCATATTTGCGAGCGCCGTTTTCCGTCCATGAATGGCGAACGACCCATTCGGGGTGAAGCACCGCGGGGTTTTCCGCCGCCAAAGTGTCCTCGTTATATCCCGAAGACGAAGCACAGGTCACGCGGTACGGGTTTATCCATGCGTGAACATCAATGTTTTTCGCGTGCGCCGCCGCGATAAAATAATCCAGAACGTCAAGCGGCAATTCCCCGCTCTGTTTGCCGCAGATATATGCGCTTGACGGAAAAATCCTTGACGGATATATCGCGTCCGCGCACGGTCTTACCTGCAAAAACAGGGCGTTCAATCCGTAAGTTTCGGCGTCCGAAATTATAGAGTCTATCTCTTTTTTGAGTTCATCCGCGCCAAGCGTCGGAGATGACGGAAAGTCGATATTCGCCACCGTCGATACCCACGCGCCGCTTACGCCCTTCTGAACGACTTCTTTTTCGGGAGTCCCCTCACCGCCCGTATGCGTCGGACTTTCTGTCCGTTCGGTCACGGACACGGCGTTTTCGGCAGGTCTGCCGAAAGGCAGTTTTGAGCAGGAGCAAAGAGAAAATGCAAGCGTCGCCGCAGTCAGCAAGAAAACAAGGAAGCGTTTCATAATATATCCCTTTCACGGACTGAATATGTTCAGCCCAGACAGACAAGCGGAAGCCCGCCGTCTGTTTCGGTTATTCTGAAAGTTTTATCTTCCTTTGTTTTCCTTATTTCTCTGTTTTTTGCAAAGAGCGACCGACAAACGCCGGTCGCTCCCGCAGTCTCGGTTGCGGGAAGCCACCCGTCACCTTTTTATCCCTTTTTCAGGACTTTTTCAAGCCTGTTTATACAAGTTTTTCGCCCATATCCACACCCGCAAGCAAATGGAAGTGGATATGCTGCACGGTCTGCCCCGCGTCTCTGCCGCAGTTGTTGATAATGCGGTAGCCGCTTTCAAGACCGAGCTTTTCGGCTGTTGCCTTTATCGCAAGCATTATCTTGCCCACGATATAAGCGTTTTCCTCGGTTATATCGTTCATCGAGGACATCAGATGTTTTTTCGGAACGAAAACGATATGAACGGGTGCCTGCGGATTTATGTCGCGGAACGCCAAAACGTCATCGTCTTCGTATACCTTTGTCGAGGGAATCTCTCCCGCGGCAATCTTGCAGAAAATGCAATCGCTCATTTTTTTCACCTTACGCTTTCAGAGTTTCCTTTACAGCCGCAAGAGCCTCGCCCAATTTCGAAGCGTCTCTGCCGCCTGCCGTTGCGCTGTCGGGTCTTCCGCCACCGCCGCCGCCGCAAATCTTTGCCGCGACTTTTACAAGGTCTCCCGCGCGGACACCCGCCGCGACCGCGTCTTTGCCGACGCCCGCTGCTATGGCAACCTTGCCGTCGGAAACGCCGGCAAGAAGCGCAACGCCGTTCGCGTATTTATCGCGGAGCGCGTCGCACATTGCACGCAGCGCGTCCGTCGAAGCGTCGATACGGGCAACCATAACGAGGTTGCCGTTTATCTCTTCCGCGGATTTGACAACGCCTTCGAGTTTGGCGAATGAAAGTTTGTTGTTCAGAGCCTCGACCTCTTTTGCAAGAGCCTTGTTCTGCGCAACCACGCTTTCCGCTTTGTGCACAAGTTCGCTTTCGGATGCTTTCAGCACGGAAGCAACGCCCGAAACGGTCTGTTGTTTTTCATTCAGATATTCAAGCACGTTCAGACCCGTTACGGCTTCGATTCTTCTGACGCCCGCCGCAACGCCGGTTTCGGAAACTATCTTGAAAAGACCTATTTCCGCTGTGTTCTTCGCGTGCGTACCGCCGCAGAACTCCGTTGAGATGTCGCCCATGCGAACAACGCGGACTATCTCACCGTACTTTTCGCCGAACAGCGCAAGCGCGCCGAGTTTTTTCGCTTCCGCAATGGGAAGTTCGAGCGTATCTATTTCGGTAAGGGAAAGTATATATTCGTTGACAAGTCTTTCAACCGTCGCAAGTTCTTCTTCGGTCATCGCTTCAAAGTGCGTGAAGTCGAAACGTGCGCGTTTTGCGTCAACGTAAGAACCCGCCTGTGTAACATGGTCGCCGAGAACGTCGCGCAGCGCCGCTTGCAGCAAATGCACCGCCGAGTGGTTTCTCATCGTGGCAAGTCGTTCGCTCTTGTTTACGCAAGCCTTGACCTCGTCGCCGACCGTCAGAGAACCGAACGCAACGGAACATTCGTGCAGATAGATTCCGTTTGCCTTTTTGGTGTCGCGCACGAGAAGAGAAGTCTCTCCCGCAGTCAGCACGCCTTTGTCTCCGACCTGTCCGCCGCTTTCCGCATAGAACGGGGTTCTGTCAAGCACAACGGTAACGTCGTCGCCCTGTTCGGCAACGCCTACCGCCTCGTCGTCTTTGAGTATCGCAAGCACTTTTGCGGTATCCACAAGTTTTGTATATCCGCTGAACTCGGTCTTTTCTATCGCGGCAAGCGCTTCATTGTCTTTCCATGCGGAAGCCGCAAAGCCTTTCGCCGCACTTCTTGCGGTCTTTTTCTGCTCCGCCATAAGTTCAAGGAAGCGTTTTTCGTCGGTTTCAAGTCCGTTTTCGGCAGCGATTTCTCTTGTCAGGTCTATCGGGAAGCCGAACGTATCGTAAAGTCTGAAAGTCTCTTCGCCGTCAAGAATCTTTCCCGCAACGTCCTTAACTCTCTTGATTATATCGCCGAGAATGGCAAGACCCTGGTCTATCGTCTTTTCGAAACGGTCTTCTTCCTGCTCGATGACTTTCTTTATATACGCCGCTTTTTCACGCAGTTCGGGATAAGCGGATTCGCTTTCGTGAATAACGACCTCGGCAAGTTCCGCCAGGAAATGCGGTTCTTTTATGCCGAGAAGTCTGCCGTGACGCGCCGCTCTTCTCAGAAGGCGGCGAAGAACGTAACCTCTGCCCTCGTTTGACGGAAGAACGCCGTCGCAGACCATGAAAGTGGTGCTTCTGATATGGTCCGTTATAACGCGCAGCGAAACGTCCGCAAGGTGATTTTCACCGTATTTGACGGCGGACATCTCCGAAATTTTTGCCGTGATGTTCTTTATCGTGTCAACATCGAAAAGGCTGTCAACGTCCTGCATGATGCAGGCAAGTCTTTCAAGACCCATGCCGGTGTCGATGTTCTTCTTTTCAAGCGGGGTATAGTTGTTGTGTCCGTCATTGTTGAACTGTGAGAAAACGACGTTCCAGAACTCAACGTATCTGTCGCAGTCACAGCCGACATGGCAGTCGGGTCTGCCGCAGCCTTTGTCCGCGCCTCTGTCGAAATAAATTTCCGAGCAGGGACCGCAGGGTCCCGAACCGTGTTCCCAGAAGTTGTCTTCCTTGCCCATGCGCGAAACGTGGGACGGGTCAACGCCTATTTCTTTTGTCCATATATCATACGCTTCGTCGTCTTCGAGATATACCGTCACATAAAGTTTGTCAACGGGCATCTCCATAACTTTTGTGCAGAACTCCCACGCCCAGGTGATAGCCTCGCGCTTGAAGTAATCGCCGAACGAGAAGTTGCCGAGCATCTCAAAGAACGTGCCGTGACGTGCGTCTTTTCCCACGCAGTCGATGTCGGGCGTTCTTATGCACTTCTGGCAAGTTGTTACCCTGTTTCTCGGCGGCGTTTCCTGACCGGTGAAGTACGGCTTCATCGGGGTCATGCCCGCGTTTATGAGAAGTATGCTCTTATCGTTCTGCGGAATGAGCGGAAAGCTCGGCAAACGCAAATGCCCCTTGCTTTCGAAGAACGAGAGATATTTTTCTCTTATTTCATTCAAACCCATGTAATGCATTGTTAAAAAACTCCGTTCCGCCGCATATCGCGGCATTTTAAGCGACGAAAAATATTTTCCCGCTTATCATAAACAACAAACAGAAATCCTCTCCGCAGTCGGTTCAAAACAGTCCTGCGGAAAACGGGGATTCTTATTCGCTTTTATTTTGCTTCCTTTTCTCTGTCCACGCAGATGCACGCGGAGATGAAAGGAAATTCTTTTTTGTATTTTTGAAGTATCTCAAACGCCTGCGAATACGTTTCGTAAACGGCGTAAACCGCAGAGCCGCTGCCCGTCATGTTTACCATGGTGGACGTTGCGGAAAGTTTTGTCAGAACATCCTCTATTTCAGGCACAAGCGCGGTCGCCGCGGGAAGCAGAGAATTTGAAAGGAAATCATAAGGATTGAGCTCGAACGACATCGCGTGCAGTATCTTGCCTGTTCCGTCCGAACGCTGCGGGTCTATTTCGTCAAACTTCGCGTACACCTCATCGGTCGCTGCGCCCTTTGCGGGAGCGGCCACGATAAAATACGGTCTGAAATCGCACTTGACCGGCGTAAGTTTTTCGCCGATACCGTCCGCACGCTGCATTCCGCCCCTGATAAAGAACGGAACGTCCGCGCCGACCTCTGCGGCCACTTTTTCAAGAACTTCCGCAGGCGCGTCCAGCTTCAATATCTTGTTAAGAGCATTGATGACAGCCGCCGCATCCGAAGAGCCTCCCCCAAGACCCGAACGGAGCGGAATACCCTTTTTGATATTTATTTTTACAAGTCTGTCCTTGATTCCGAAATACGAGAAAAACGCGAACACCGCTTTGTAACAGGTATTTCTTTCGTCGCACGGAACTTCCGGATCGGAACACTTGATGCTGACTTCGTTTCCGTTCTTTGCGTTTTTGACAAGAATGGAAAGGTCGTCGCAAACGGAGATCTCCTGCATAAGAGACGAAATTTCGTGATAACCGTCTCCCCGTTTGTTTTTCACGTCAAGCGTCAGATTGAATTTTGCATAGGCTTTAATATTCATTATACCCACCCACTTTTCTGTTGCGCCGAACAGCAGTCGGCGACGGTTTATAACTTTTTGAGAGCGGCAAGTATTGCTTCTTTCTTATCCGTCTTTTCCCAAGAAACGCCGAGGTCTTCTCTGCCGAGATGACCGTAAGCCGCAAGTTTTTCATATCCCGGTTTTCTGAGATCGAGAGCTTCGATTATGGCTTTGGGGCGCATATCGAAAACTTCGCAAACCGCATCCGCTATCTGCTCGTCGGTATAACCGAGTCGAGAGCCCTCGGTCTGAACGCAGACGGAAACGGGCTGCGCAACGCCTATCGCATAGGCTATCTGAATCTGGCATTTGTCGGCAATTCCCGCCGCAACGATGTTTTTGGCGATGTAACGTGCCATATAAGCCGCGCTTCTGTCAACCTTGGTCGGGTCTTTGCCGCTGAACGCGCCGCCGCCGTGGCAGGCATAGCCGCCGTAAGTGTCAACGATTATCTTTCTGCCCGTCAGACCGCTGTCGCCGTGAGGTCCGCCCACGATGAACTGTCCCGTCGGGTTGATGTAAAGTTTTGTGTTTTCGTCGCGCAGTTCCGCGGGAATAACGGCGTCAATAACTTTTTCGGTCACGTCGCGGGCTATCGTCTTCTGCGAAACGGACGGGTCGTGCTGCGCCGAAACGACAACCGCGTCTATGCGAACAGGTTTGCCGTTGTCGTATTCAACCGTGACCTGCGTCTTTCCGTCGGGACGAAGATACGGCAATGTGCCGTTCTTCCTTACCTCGGCAAGTTTTTTCGCAAGTTCATGCGCGTAATAAATAGGCATGGGCATAAGCGTCGGCGTTTCGTTGCAGGCATAGCCGAATACCATGCCCTGGTCTCCCGCACCGTCGCGGTCAACGCCCATAGCTATGTCGGGCGACTGTTCATCTATTGTGGACATAACGGCACAGGCGTCGCAGTCAATGCCGTAATCCGAATCGGTATAACCGATGTCGCGCAGAACGCGGCGGGCTATACGCGAAATGTCGATATAATCCGCATGGGTCGTTATCTCGCCCATAACAAGAACCATACCCGTCGTCGTACACGTTTCGCAGGCAACGCGGGCGTTCGGGTCGTGTGAAAGTATCTCGTCAAGCACGGCGTCCGATATACGGTCGCATATCTTGTCGGGATGTCCCTCGGTCACAGACTCCGATGTAAAAAATCTCTTCATAATTTCTGACCTCTGTTTTTCGGGCAGCAGATACGTTCAAAAGAACGTAAATATACCCATTTTCATATATAATATAATACCATAAAAAACTGCTTATGTAAACAGCAATTTGAGAACTATTTTCGTGATTTTTCGTAATTTTTTGAAAAGGAAAACGCATATAAATATTCAGACCGAATATAAAAACATCGTCAACCGACATTTCATAGGCTGAATCAGTTCAGCCTAAAACAATATACAGGCTAAAACGGAGGAATCGTTCATGGAACTTCAAACTCTTTATCTCGGCAGCACGGGGCCCCTCGTCGGGTTTCTGCAATTTGTTCTGAAACGGCTCGGATTTTATTCGGGAGAAGTAAATTATGTCTTTGACGAGGCAACGGAGAGGGCGGTCGCCGCCTTGCAGTCCACGCTCGGGCTTTCAGACGACGGCGTGGTCGGACCTCGCTCGTGGGCGGCGTTCGAGCCTTATTTCACGGGAAATTATTACTACACGGTCAGAGCGGGAGACACGCTTTCTTCGATAGCGTCAAAAAGCAACACAAATTTGAAAATGCTGCTTGCCGCAAACGATCTCGCCGACCCAGACAATCTGTTTGTCGGACAAAAAATTCTTATACCTTTTTCGGAGTTTGTCGTTCCCACGACGCTGCGCTTTTCTTCCGACGTTATGAACATTCTGCTCGGCTCGCTTGCGGCGCGGTATCCTTTCCTCTCTTTTTCGTCAATAGGCAAAAGCGTGCTCGGCAAAGACCTTGTTTCGCTTCGGCTCGGACGCGGCGAAAAAGTCGTTTCCTACAACGCTTCGCACCACGCCAATGAATGGATAACCTCGCTTTTGCTCGTCAAGTTCGTTGAAATGTTCTGTCATGCGCTTGTAACGGAACGCAGGCTCGGCGATTACGACCCGAGAGAAGTTTTTGACAGCGCCTCGATATACATTGTTCCGATGGTCGATCCCGACGGCGTGGATCTTGTCACGGGGCAGATACCCGCGGGCAGTACACTGTACGAAAATGCCGAAAAACTGAACACTTTCGGGCTGCCGTTTCCCGAGGGATGGAAAGCGAATATCTTGGGAACGGATCTGAATCTGAACTACCCCGCGGGGTGGGAGCAGGCGCGGCGGATAAAATTCGCGCAGGGGTTCACCTCGCCCGCGCCGAGAGATTTTGTCGGATACTATCCGCTCTCCGCACCCGAATCCAGAGCCATGGCGCAATTCACAAAAAACATCTCCCCGCGCCTGATACTCGCATACCATTCGCAGGGAGAGATAATATATTGGAAATTCGCGGATTACGACCCGCCGTGCAGCTTTGAGACAGCGCAGCGTTTTTCCGCCGTCAGCGGATATTCGGTCGAAACGACACCCGAAAACTCGGGTTATGCGGGCTACAAAGACTGGTTCATTCAGGAAAACAATCTGCCCGGCTATACGATAGAAGTCGGACGAGGTGCGTCGCCGCTGCCGCTTGAACAGTTTCCGAAAATATTCTCGGATAATCTCGGAATACTTATGCTTGCGCCCCTGCTTGCGTAGAAGACTTGCCTTTCAACACAGGCGAAAGTTTTTTGTAGATAAGCATTGATATAACAACGCTCACAAGTCCTTTTACAAACGTGAACGGCACGTTGAAAATAACGAGAGCCTGCCAAAGTTCGGTCACGCCGGGCAGGATAGCGGTGTAAAGCGCAACTATCTTGTCAATGCCGCCCATAACTTTGCCGTAAATGGGATAAATGAAGAAATAGTTGGTCACAAAACTGAACGCAGCCATCGCAAAAGCGCCCACGGTAGAACCGACAAATGCGGTCAAGCGTGTCTTTTTGTGACGGTAAATAAGCGCGGCGGGAACAACGAACATACAGCCGAGAATGAAGTTTGAAAGTTCGCCGACGCCGAATGTCGTTGTAAAGAACACGTTTACGACGTTTTTGACAAGGCAGACGGCGACGCCGTAAACGGGGCCGAGCGCAAAGCCAGTCAGCAGCGCGGGAAGTTCCGAGAAGTCGAATTTCAAAAACGACGGAACGAGCGGAACGCTGAAACTGAGGAACATCAAAACGGTTGAGACCGCCGACATTATCGCCGTCACGGTGATGTTTCTGATTTTTTGATTCTGCATAAGAATACCTCCGTTCGGAACACAAAAGTTCCGTAAAATATGTTTGCGGGGTATCTCAATCACAAAAAAAACGTCCCTGCGTAACGATACGCGGGGACGTAAAAATTTTTCGCAATATCAATACTTTCATCCGGACTTTGACCGTCGGTATCCGTTCGGAAACGAAATTCTGTTCCGTGTCGGATTCGTGCGCTTTTCGCGCTCGCGGACTGACTACCGCCGATAAGGATTTTCACCTTTCCCCGTATCGCGAATTTATTATAGCACCGTCTCCGCCGCCTGTCAAGACGCTTTTTCATAAAAAATTGTGAAAATATGTATTTACACAGCCGCAAGTATTTGTTATAATATATAATATATCACATCGAAGTTACGGAGAACGAAATGCTCGACAAACTCAAAAACATATCAAAGCGTTACGACGCGATAAACGAAAAACTTTCCGACCCCGCGATATTTTCGGACAAGCAGGAATTTGCGGCACTGATGCGCGAACGCAAGGGGCTTGAACCCGTCGTTGAAAAATACGGCGAATACAAGACCGCGCTCGACGAAATGGACGAGGCGAAAGAGTTGCTTTCTTCCCACCCCGACGAGGAACTGAAAGAAATGGCGGAAGCGCAGCTCGAAGAAGCGAAAGAAGCGAAAACGAGACTTGAAGAAGAGATAAAAATTCTGCTCCTGCCCCGCGACCCGAACGACGACCGAAGCGTTATCATGGAGATACGCAGCGGCGCGGGCGGTGAAGAAGCGGCGCTTTTCGCGCATTCGCTTTACAGAATGTATACGATGTATGCGGAGTCGAAAGGCTTCAAAACGGAAGTGCTTTCCGTCAACGAGACCGAACTCGGCGGCATAAAGGAGATAGAGTTTTCGGTCGAGGGCGACGGAGCGTTCAGCCGTTTGAAGTTCGAAAGCGGCGTTCACCGTGTTCAGCGTGTTCCCGAAACGGAATCGCAGGGCAGAATACAGACTTCAACGGCGACGGTTGCGGTTTTGCCCGAGGTTGAAGATGTAGACGTTGAAATAAACCAAAACGACCTCATCATCGAGACCCACCGTTCGGGCGGCGCGGGCGGTCAGCACGTCAACAAGACCGAATCGGCTATAAGAATAATTCACGTTCCGACGGGCACCGTGGTTGACTGTCAGGACGAGCGAAGCCAATACAAGAACAAGGAAAAAGCACTCAAAATACTGCGTTCGCGCATTTACGAAAAAATGCAGGCGGAACAGAACGAAAAGATAGCGTCCGACAGAAGAAGTCAAGTCGGAACGGGCGACCGCTCCGAGCGCATAAGAACTTACAACTTCCCGCAGGGACGCGTTACCGACCACCGAATAGGGCTTACGCTTTACAAGATATTGCAGATAATGGACGGCGACCTTGACGAACTCATTGACGCGCTCATAACGACCGACAGAGCGAACAAACTCGCCGCTTCGGAGGACAACGAATGAACGACGAAAACATCGTCATAACCGAGGTTACGGAAGTAACGGAAGTGGAAGAAACACCCGAAGAGCCGAAGAAAGAAAAGAAAAAAAAGAACGGAAAAGCGGGCAAAATCATCGCTTACGCCGTCGTTTTCCTGATTTTGGGCTGTGTTGTAACGGGGCTTTCCGCAATACTTCCGAAATTGCCTTACACGTTCACGCAGACAAAACAGTTAAATGCCGTGGACTACGGTTTTCCGCTCGGATTTGCGGAGCAGAAAAGAAGCGACGACGAAGTGACCGCGCTTATAAACGGAGACTTCAACAAAAACGTCAACAAAGGCTTTCTGCTGCCGCGCTATGACCTTTACGAAACAGATTGGAATATCGGTCTGCTTGCGGCGGACGTTTTCATAAACGCAGCGTGGATTGCGGTGATAGGGTTTTTCTTCACGTTCTTTCCGCGCGTTGCGAAAAAGAGCCTGAAATTTGCGATTTTCGGGCTTCTTGTGTGTCTGCTTTTCTGCCTTTTGCCAGCGTGGCCGGGCACGTTTACGGCAGAAGACCTCGACCCCATGCATTTCGGTTTTCCGCTCAAATATCTTGAACAGACACCCGACGTGAACGCGATAAAGACGAACGAAAACCTTGACCTGATACTCAAACAGAACTTTCTTTCGCCCAATCTGCTGAACTCCGATCCGTCGAGAACAACAACACATTTTGTCGCGTACAAACTGCTTGCAAGCATTGCGCTCAACGCCTTTTTGCTTGCCGCAGTCACAAACCTGATAACGGTGCTTAAAATCCTCATAAACGGCGGTAAAAAAGAAGGTATTGCAAGGCATTATACCGAGCGTTTCGACTCGCTTGTACTGCGTCCGCTCGAAAAGAAGAATATGCTTTCCGAAAAAGCCGTGCAACGTCTTGCGGAGCGAACGGGAACGTTGAAACTTGCGGAGAAAAAGAGCAAAAAAGCGTTGTCCGACGGCAAGAAAAAAGGCAAGAAAAAATGACCGTGAAAGAAAAAATGCACGCGGGAGAGCCGTATGTCATGGCGGACGACCCCGAACTGATGAAATATCAGCAGGAATGCCTCGACAAACTTTTTGAGTACAATTCCCTGCGCCCGTCCGAAACAGAGAAAAAGGCGGCGCTGCTGAAAGAGATGTTTGCCGAGATAGGCGAAGATTGCTATATAGAAACGCCGTTTCACGCAAATTTCGGCGGCGCTCACGTCCATTTCGGAAAGAATGTTTACGCAAACTTCAATCTGACGCTTGTGGATGACACGCACATATACGTCGGCGATTACACGATGTTCGGACCGAATGTGACGCTTGCCACGGCGGGACACCCCGTTTTGCCCGAACTGCGCGAAAAACTTTATCAGTTCAATCTGCCCATTCATATCGGCAGAAACTGCTGGCTCGGCGCGGGCGTTATCGTTCTGCCGGGGGTCAGCATAGGCGATAATTCCGTTATCGGAGCGGGAAGCATCGTTACAAAGGACATTCCGTCAAACGTTGTGGCTCTCGGAAACCCGTGCCGCGTTCTGCGCCCGATAAGCGAACGGGACAGAGAATACTACACCAAAGGCCGCAGATTTTCCGAGAAACAATAAAATTTACAAAAGACTAAGAGGCTGTAAAAAACTTGCGTTTTTTTACAGCCCCTTTATTTTACAAAGATAAAAAACCTTAATTATTTTTAGTTGACCGCAATTTCCTGCGGCGGCAGAATATCATGACTGACGGGTGTATAAAACAGGCGTTCACGCTCCGTCGGGTCGTCCGTCAGAGGCAAAAGCCACATCAGTTTTGTAAAGCACGCTTCGGGCGTCATGTCAAACGCTTCAAGCACGCCGAGCGCGGCAAGGTCGCTTCCGACATTGTAAACGGAAAGATCCGTCCCCTCGCTTTGCACCTGAGTTGTGACAACCACCGTTTTGCCTTTTTTGACGGCGCGTTCCGCTTCGCGGCGAAAGTCTCCGTCCCTGTCGGGCAGACCTCCGACACCGAAAGACTCTATAACAAGCGCGTCATATCGGTCAAGCATAAAGCGCAAAAGTTCCGCATCCGTTGCGGGTGTAAGTTTGAGAAGCCCGACGGAAGAGTCAAGGCGCGAATAAAAACGTTCCTCGCCCGCTTTCGGTTCGAAAAACACAGTCAGTCTGCCGTTCTGAACCGTCGCAAGCGGCGGAAAATTCGGGCTTGAAAACGCAGCAAAACTTTTTGAGCGCGTTTTTTGAGCGCGCGTGCCGAGCAATACCGTTCCGCCGAAAACAACAAGCACGCCCCGCATATCGGAAGCGGCGACACGGAAAGCGTCGGAGAGGTTCTGTTTTGAGTCTGTCGTCTCAAACCCTATCGGCTTTTGCGCACCGGTTATGACAACGGGTTTTCGGCTGTTCTGTATAAGATATGAAAGCGCGGACGCCGTATACGCCAGAGTGTCCGTTCCGTGCGCGATAACAAAGCCGTCAAACATATCGTATTTTTCGTGTATGAGCGCCGCAAGCGCAAGCCAATGTTCAGGCATTATATCCGTGCTGTCAAGCGCAAAGAGTTGTTCTGCTTCTATGTCGCATATCTTCGAAACGTCGGGCACGAGCCGCAGCAATTCGGAAGCCCCGAGAGACGGAGACAGCGCGCCTTTTGTCAGGTCGGAGGCTATGGTTCCTCCCGTTCCGATAAAAAGAATTCTTTTCTTCACGCGTTCTCACCTCGCTTTCATACTAACACAAACGCGCGGCTTTGTCAACCGAATAAAGAGGAACGGCAAAAAGCCGTCAGACAAATAAGAACCCGAAACCCTTTTATTAACTGGGTTACCATAAGGATACCTTTGTTTAATCGGGTGCCGAAGGGCAGGTAGTGCATATGCACCGCCTGTCTTTCGCCTTTTTTATGCTCTTTACATTTCGGCGACATTGCCGATGTAACGGAAATAAATATCAATTTGCTGTTCGGTGTTTTGCTTGAACCGTTCACGCCTTTCGTGAATGACTATCTTCGAAACGAAGGTGTGCAGGATCTCGGGTGTAAGATCGGTTATGCGCGTATACTTTTTAGCGAGACCTATGAACTTATCCACATCGCTTGCCGCCTGCTGCAAATTTTGTATTTGCTTTTCCAACTCCGGAAGCTTGGCATCTATGCTCTTTTGCTCATCCGTATAGCCGCAGGACAGCATACGGAACTGCTCGTTGTTTATTCTACCGAGGACATTGTCTTCATACAGTCGTTTGAACAATGTATTAAGCTCCGACGTTCTTTTATACAATCTTTCATATTCACGCTGCTTGGCGTTAAGCTCCCGTCGGTTTTCCGTGGAGCTTTTTTTGTTGATAAATTCCGCAAATTGTCTTTCTCTTGTTCTTGCCGTGTAGGTAATACGGCGCAACTCCTCGAGCAGTATCTCATCCAGTACCACCTCACGGATTCTGTGCGGCGTGCATTTATCTTTTGCATTATTGCGATAATGAGAGCAGTTGAAGGAATAGCTTTTCGGATCGTCCGCATGCTTGTGATTAAAATACAATTTCGAGCCGCAGTCGGCACAGAACAGAAGACCGGAATACTTACTTGTTTCACCTGTGCTTGTCGGTCGGGCGTTTACTTGATTTTTCGCTTGCTCGGCGTACGGGGCGTTTTCTGCGGCTGTTTCGGCAGAGAAAGAGTTTGCCGTCTTATTTCTTTTTCTGCTGTAATCTATACTCAGTGGGTTTAGTTCTATGGGTATAGTTCTGCGATACCGTTTCTTACACCACCCTGTACGAAAAAATTACACTACCGAAATAACTTGACCGTGTAAGCGTTGCTTGTGTTTGAACCGTCCTGTCTGCGGCGTTTTTTCTTTTTTACAAGCCCTGCTTTTTCAAGACTTCGGATTGCTGCGTCCACCGTCTTTTTGTCAATACAGCATTCCTCGGCGATCAGCCGCCGTGACGGAAAGCAGACACCGTTTTTATCGCTGTGTTTAACAAGGCAGCAGTAGACGGTGTAATCTCTCGGCTTTAATCGTTAGTCGCTTATTCGGTTTGAGATGATTGAAAATTTTTCTGTCACTTTTTTCTCCTTGAAATTTTCTTTTTTGTGTTGCTGCAATCATATCTGCACCAACTCCTTTCAAACGGTTATGTAATTTTGCCCTCTACTTTTCATGGCAAAAAAGAGGATAGGGTGCAACCAAAATTTTTATTCCTACACTTTCCAAAGGAAAAAATCCTATGGACTACAACTAAAAAAATTATCCCCTCACTTTTCATGCCGAAAAATCGGGGGTTCTAACACCTTAAAAATTGAGAATTTACAAAATGTTCAAAATCCCGAGGGCCATCCGCAAAAAGAAAACAGACAAAGGACTGTGAGTTCCTCTGCCTGCTGCAGTATGTATTTTCGAAACAGAAACAGAATCGTGCGATCCTGTTTCCGATTATCTTACTTTGTTACGGTTCTAATTCAGGTGTCGGCTCGTACACTTCCATCATCAGCCGCGATGCAAATCGAAATCCGTTTGTGAACGCTTGTAGCTCATTCCGGTCGTAATTTCTACATCCGTTTTTTAATTTGTTTGAACAGAGCCTTTTGTTGTTCTGTGAGAGTGGCTCTGAGCTTTGTTTCAAGCCGCACAACGGTTACAAACGATCCGCCTTTGTCTGTGCCGTTTGCTATGCTCTGCGCTGTTTTTTAAAGAATGAGCGCCTTAATGCAATCTTAATACAGAGTGCCGAATCATTACACCGTTTTTTTATATTTCATGGTATACTCTTTGTAAGCAAGCAGAAACAGGAGAAGTATATATGCCTGAAATTACACATAGAAAAAAGCGGCTGTCATCCTTTAAGCTGATCGTTTTGGGCTTTGCCGGCGTCATAGTGCTTGGAGCGCTGATTTTGATGCTGCCGTTTTCATCGACTGCCGGAGTTGTTACGCCGTTTCACGAGGCGC